>Ga0136643_10003139_pt1 | contig 22074 bp, 8 predicted proteins | sample TergutLab28metaG_FD_96883 | JGI IMG/M metagenome (GOLD analysis project Ga0136643, IMG submission 96883) | Labiotermes labralis P1 segment gut microbial communities from Petit-Saut dam, French Guiana - Lab288 P1 (version 3) (version 3) | ecosystem: Host-associated > Arthropoda: Insects >... | reverse complement strand
CTAAAAGCTGGTCACGTTTTATTTAAAAATACTTTTCTGTAACTGAAAACAGCTGATCCATATATTTGCTTAAAATAATTCTAATTGCAATTCATTTACGTTAATTATTTGGTACGTACCATTAACAGGGCTGAAGTCACGGATCATGCAAACACGAGCAGTCACGACTCTCTTATCTTCGAGGGACGTCGTGCGTACGACCACTCTCTACTACTGCTTCCCAACCTTGTAAGGCCTGGGGCGATTTCACCTTTTCTTACGGAATCGCATCCCGCCAAGATATACTTGCAGATAATTTGTTCGAAGTTTATGGAAATTTACTTATATGCTGTGAAAAGACTCAGACATAAATAAATAACTTTATTAAACACATCTGCTGGTTCCTTGTTTTTATTTCCCAGAAAAGGGAAAAGGCTGTCACGAAGAAGGTAAAAACTTGTGACTTCCACAAAACACAGCGAATTTCTTGACTAGCTAGGCGGCTACTAGCTATTCAAGGAAGAATGTGTTCCATGCTTATATTTAGTACAGTAATTCCCTCCAAATTACTTTTAATTTAATATATGACCTTTCATCATTTTACAGAGTGATAGATCGTTACAAAATGTACGCGGGCCGAACATAACTCATCGGTGGTAATCATACGGCCCACGAATTGATAACCCCTGTTCTAGATGGTGAGACCATGTGCAGCAGGAACACGATACAACCCACACATAATAATGGCACTGCATATTGTAGAAAGTCGCACGTCTACCGAAGGCTCGTTAAAATGCATACCAGTGTCTTGCTTATATAATCCTAAGGACCAAAATACGAGTATATAAGAGTTTATGGTCTCAGTCTTGGCCTCTACGAACATTTTCCTTTTCTTAGCACTTGCGCTGCACAGGCTTAGCACAAGAGGGAAATAAGATCCATAAATGTCCCCACGATTATGAAGAGTTAATCTGCAATAGAAGATTCGTTCATATTTGTCATATGACACGGTTAAGGTTAAAGGGCAAATAATTAGGCGAGGTTTATGAAGTCCTGGAAGAATGAAACCCGCCCCGTAGCTAGAATTCGACCCTGTCTTCGTAAAACAACGCGCATTATCTTCTGAGAGATCTTCTCTCGTGCCCGTCGCTTTCAGTCCTTGACGGAATCTATTAATTATAGTGGAACTAATTTATTGTAGTATGCACAAAGTAGCCTTTACGGCATCGATTATAAAACGAAACGAGGAGAACCTACGTAACTGTACTTTTAAAATTATGACAGATGTACACTATGGAATAATAAAAATCCCGACATTTAAATCCAACCTTATAATCCCCATCCTGCAGTACGTCTCATGCTATAAATTCCTGATATTAATTCAAAGTACAACATTTGCAAGTTAGAGTTTCTTTTATTCTTTTTCTAATTTGGGCTGATTTGTACTCCTAGAATCCACGACCCAGGACCAGAGCTAATTTAAAATGATAGCCCATTCCACCTGCCACTTCTTATATGCTCTGCAACAGATTAGTTCTTACAGACAGAATACACGTCGGTGTGTTCTCGCCCAAAGGTGGGCGAGCGCATATTTGTCTGGATTAAATATATTTCTCAAAAGACTAACTAATATTAGCTCTTAAACTGATAGATGTAGGCTAAGTGGTAAAACTATGTCTACGTTGAGGTAGTGGTGGGGCTTGCGTGGTCAAATGATCCTGAGTGTGGCTGGCGGTAGCGTAGCTATTGTTAGGGCCTTCCTTGCCAGATAGGTCAAAGGCATAATCTGGTCCTCCAGGTTTGGGTTCGGGCGTGGGACTTGACAACTACACCTCATAAAAGTATGTTATGTTGAGAAAGTCTAATATTGTAAAAGGTCAGGGTCCAAAAAGGACTGTAATACCAGAAGAAGATAATGAAGAAGAAGGTAGAATGTAATATTGAGCATTTGTGAGTCTCGTGAACACTGGCGCAGGGAAGGCTGTATTTTTCTTGAGGCTCTAAATTAAATCACATTTACGACCTACCGTAAAATAGTATCACATTCTGAAAATCAAGAACAACAGAGCAAAGTCTGCGTACTTCGTCGCGGAATACACCATTTTCATTCTTGTTTTAATCTAGAAAGATTTACTCTAAATTATGTATAACAAAGACTTGATTGAAGCACGCTTGTCTAAAGAAATAAATCTTCTTTCTTACGTCCTTCCCACGGTCAGTCCCTTTTCCTGACGGAAAGCTTATTGTATTGTTGTTTTCCACAAACGGGCGCATTACTTGAGTTTCGTTTATTATGAGAAAGTTTATTAAAAGAAAAAGAAATCCCCATTAATTTAAAAAAATGATAACGGACGTTCTGTGATGTGAGATAGTACGTACATATATAATACGCGCGTACTTACATACATACACACGTATTTACCCGTATATAAATCATGCAGAAAAATAAAAATAAAGTGCTTATGTAGGCCTGTGAAGGAGTGTTTTCTTATCCAGTCATTTGTTATAGTTATATTAAAGGGTAAATAATTTCAATTGAACAGTACTAATTACAACACAAAAAAGGAAATGGGAAAAGAGAACAACGCGGCGCCATAAACTTCCACGTCACTCTATCACTCAGGTCCGTTATATAGTGATGACAGTGATGACGATTACACAAATACAGATGTTCACACAATGTGCATTGTGAGAACAAGATAAAAGATTCATCTCGTCTAGCTCAGAGATTTTGAAAAGAGAAATAAAAGTACGGTGTTCTAGAAAACAAATTACCTTCTTCTAAACCATAAAACCGAACGGAAAGGGAACGATAGAAAAAACCAACGAAAAGGTGATACGAGATCTGACAGGTCACATGCCTGAGAGGATGATGACGATTATTACCATTAACACACTTCTTAAAGACTCCCAAATCTTTTAAGAGTATGCAGCAATGTTTTTGTATTGCTATGAGGAATGTGTGCGATTCAGGCACTGTCTGTTAATGCTTCATTTCGGGCATGTCACGTTCACTAGCGAGGCCTATGGATCGACTCGTTGCGGTATGACATTGCAGCTGGTGTGGAGTAAATGCTGTGTCAAAATTCGGGTTACGTTACATTAATTCTGAAAAGACAAGTTATTTTTTTTTTGCACAATGGAGAATATTCAGTGCAATAGGATTGAGCTTAATCTTATCGATCTGTTACGAAGCTGTCAATATTACAGGGTCAGGATTGAATTTAAACCGGTGTGAATATTAGCATGTCGCAACTGAGACCATGAATGAATAAGCTCTTATCATACATACGGTACGCCTGTGTTGTTACATGTGCAATCATCATGAGTAGTGCTTAGAAACTGTGCAAAGACCACAAACGTGAAGATATTAATGTTCTTTGGGATCAGCTACTGTATTTTGCTGTTTCATGCCGTCTTTCTGCTGTGGCTGTGAAGTTCATTTATTGCCGACATAGAATTCAAAATATATCACAATACAGAAACCTATACTCTATACGAAAAACACAAGTCCTCGTGTTTCGATGGGTATTCGTCAGACCGAAAGTTATTTAAACATTGTTTCGGATCGCAATGCCATTCTTACTTTTAAATGTATAATTTTTTAGAACATGTATTTGATATGAGTTTCGCCAAAGTAGAGGTTACATTAGCTCCAATTCTAATTAAGTTCAACTGACTTTTAGTTCAGGAGTTCGACAACAGTTTCAATGTAAACATTCCCTTTGTTTCGTCAAAAACGTCATTGTGATTCATTGCCTTTCCTAACTATGCTAGAGAAAGCTGACTTATCTTCGGAAGTTTTCTCATTTAAACTTATGTTATAGTTCCGTCCTAAATTCTGGGTGTAATACCAGAATATACTGTTTTCTAGACCAGTGTGTTCATTATCTTCAAAAAACTGGACTTGTGTCATTTTTTAAGTTAAATTTTCACCCGACTAAATTAATAAAATCTGTGCAAACCAGAAGCTTAAGTGTTTCATTCAGTTCTCAACCACTGAACATTAGTAATGGCAAATTAGGGCCTCAGAAAATTTGATCGAAAATCTATATTAAATTAATTTTTATTTGGGTTCGTACTTTAATAGTTTCATCTGTGAAGCAAATCCGAGTGGCACTATATCAGTCTAGAAACGTATTTTAAAATGTATATATTTTACAGACGAGTGTAACTTTGGGATTGTTTCTGTTGTATAAATCATAAGAAGTGGTACTCTTCTGGTCATAACCTTCATGACCGACATACTGTCGATCTCTGAAACGTTGTTTTACTTGAACTATCAATATTTTCGCCCTCTCCAAGGAATTTTAGTCGCCTTGAAAAGTTCGTATCGTGGGTTTAGTACACCCATTACAAGTATTAAGCATATTAATGTATTTACGACGCGTAAGTATTAGTAGTAGTAGTAGTAGTAGCAGCAGCTGTTGTTGTTGTTGTTGTAAAACTGACGATGGAGGAGCAGATTCCTCCGAAAATGTGATACCTGTCTGTGAACTACACAGCGCTTCTTCCCAGAAAAGAGTAATCTACCACAATGAAGTATTTTTCTGAGAAATCGTACGGCATGGCCAGTCCAACTCTGGACAGAGAGTATTGCTCGGCATGGAAGGAGGAGTCTCTATTCTCATTCTCTGGTGTGGATATTAACAACAGAGCGCCAGATGTGAGAGAGTAGTTCGAGTAAGCTCCTGCATAACCTCCCTCATTAGTACTGGCAATGGCAAAGATTTATCGCGTGCAACTGTTTGCAGGCATACAAAAAGCATCGCAAAACCAGTAATCTACTGAACTTCCTGCAGATTGTTTTCGAAATTACGATTACGAATTAAGCAGTACTCCGACATATAGACAAGGTCTATCTAGGAGGACCTACATACGTCAATTGCTTTTGGGAGCGTCGTAGCTATAATGGGAATCACGAATTTGTAACAAATTTGTGAAAAATTGTTGACACGATATACCGGGGGAAAAATATGGGACCATCTTCCTCTATGACTTATATTTCAGTAGAACTGCAAATTTGGGATGGATGGTAGAGTGCAGCCTAGAGCCGCTCAGTGTTTCCTGCCACCGAAAGGTCGCTGTGCCCGGCTGTCTCTGTTCCATTACTTTCAAAATCGATTGAGGAATGCTTGTAATGCAGAGATAGTGATATGATTTAGAATTCAATCCTCTGGCTGAAGAACGTGACGCCGACACGCTAACTGGGCTATCACGTTTCATGCTATCTGTGTAACGTGAGAGGAATCGAAAGACTTTGCTTTGGCTACACAGGCAGCATCTGAGAAGGGACCATTGCAATAGGATAGTAAGTAAGGTTTTGTAAGAAAGCAATCGTGACCTGCTTGAAGGTAGAGTCCCCGTATCTGGGAAGGATTCCGTGAAGAGGCTTAAACCAATGTTGTGAAAATTATACATGGATGTGGTACCATACATTGTGTTAAGGAACGACTAAGAGGACCCACATTTTGTACATTTTTTAACATAAGAAAATAGGTCAGAATATAGGTTTTCGAATGCACATATTTCCGGGCCCCCCTCCTCCCAGCTGTAATGTGAAGAGTTAAGATACAACTCTATCGCGGTGTCTGTGCTTTTGCATACGGTAGCCGCCACAAAAGAGGCAATTTCTTATCGTGGGACGAGCGTTTCTTCTCTCTGTTGACACAGTCCGTGTCCTCTGTTATCAGCCAACATGTCACAAAGCTTTACACCTCGCCATCACCTTAAATTTGTGACGGCCAAGATTTCATTTCATTGCTGGAAACATGATCATATATGGACTGAAGTAGTTACAAGTAGTGTAGCTTCTGTAGTTTTGAAACTATAGGCTATGTATCTTAAAGTGTGTCATCCCCGTTGTGTTAGGCTAATAATACAGAGCTGTAGTGTGTATACATCTATATATAAATACAGTCATGAACACAGCAATATTACAATTAGTAGTAATATATAATATACAACTACATGTTTCGGCCCTGTATGTAGACCATCATCAGGTTGTCCAAAGAACTTATTAAGTGACTACACAGTATGTGTGGTAATTTTGGAAGGGGGACGATATCACGTCTTACATCATAAACCGTGGGATTAGCAAAAGTTGCCAACACGTATACTGATGCGTACTTCATCATGTAAACGCACAGACATTCATCTTTTGTTTATTTAATCGCATAATAGGATCATAAGATAACAGAAATAACTAATAATAATTCGCCCAGTTCTTCTTAGAATGAGAAATATTTCAGATAAAAGTTGTGTAGGAAGTCAGAACACACTTTTATGTGAAATAATTTCTTTTCTTTAAAACTCCTGCCGTTTAGGAGATAATGTGGAAAAATATTGCACAGCAGGACAGTCTACAGATGAAAATATAACACGACGAAGGCGCATTGCATGCTGGTTACCTAAGGTTACAAACACTCAACCAGAATATGCAATACTTATTGTTGTTGCACTGCAACAATAGTTGCACAAGCTCGCCCCATCGTTACGTTATCTGTCTTGATTACTATCACATTACGTTATAAAAGACACTGATTAGCTACAATAACAAAATACAGAGAGAGAAGCTCCCAAAATAAAAGCGAAGACCAACTGCAGGAAGAAAGAAGGGAGAATCCAAGAAAAAAGTGAAGAGAAAATCGAGATACGAATAATTCAACAAAGTGCTCAAGCTATTGAATGTTTAGATGTAGTCATTACCAAAATCATCATCATCATTACTACTGCTAATTATTATCATTACCTTTATTACGTGTCATCATCATCTTCATCGTCGTCATCATCATTATCAATTATATTCACTATCAACTAAAAACCTGCCCTTCTGTGTTTGATAATTTTCGAAGTGTGCCGACTTGCATCTTCAGAGTTGTTTGTTTAATGTTTGTTCACATCGTCTCAACTGTCTTTCTGCTCGCACCACCTGCAAAGATATATGGTTTAAAAAAAAAGCAGATTTTCTTTAATGATTCATTATCTTAAGTAAGTTAATTACATATTGAAAGAGTAGTGAGTGGCCCCTGTGAGGTGAGAGGAGTCTTACCGAATGTGTTGGTGTGTGTGTGTTTGTGTGTGTGTGTGTGTGTAATTGTGTGTGATTTAGAAACCTCACAATGAGGAGGCCTAAGCCCTATATGGGCTGCGTCGCCACAGAAAAAGAAATGTGTTCAAAGAATGTAATTGCTCTTATTGTCATTATGATTTAGTTCTTTATCTTCTGTAAAATAAATTGGAGCGGCTTGTTTCTTCTTCTTCTTTTATTATTATTATTATTATTTCTTATTCTTTCACTCGCTAATACAGTACATACTGTCCTTACGCCCTGGCCAATTTACGTACCTAAGAACTATTATTAAGTTATTAATATTCTTGTTATTGCAATTAGTATTAAAAAAAACAACATGGAATCAGTCCGAAATGTTAGTTGTTCCCTTTATTAGTAGTTATATTTATGTTGTTTTATATCTCAGCTAAAAGAAAACTGCAGATAGTTTCCTTTGTCTGGTTAACTATCGTGCATGACAGTTTGTTTTCGTACTCACTTGCATTAATATTCGCAATCAAAACGGTCTCGTATATTAGGCTTATTTAGCGTACAGACTTCAAGTTATTTTTAGGCGTGTATGCACACTGCAAAGCACCTATCCTTTCTTCTCCGCGTATTAAATAACTCGAAATGACTGAAGGGATTTTTAGGAATTTCGCTGCTTCGGAGTTTGAGTAAAATTTCCCTAAGCCACTGTAAATTCAGTTCAGAATGAAGAGTTTTAAGGCCCCTGCATTGAACACCTACATGAGTTTCTGCACACACCTCGGACGAAACTTGCTAAATATTGATTGGAGTGAAAAGTATTTCGAGCAGAAATTCCAAAGAAGAATAAATCATAAATTTTGCTTGCAGTTCAAGTTTTACGTAATCTTACACACTCGAGACCATTAAAAAAAACCACAACATGTTTTCAAAATTGAACGTACATTCAGAAATGTTTCTATATATGTTCTTGTTGATAAGTAATACACAAATATTTTATACCATTTATATTCACAATAATTTCGACATAATCTGCCATCATCAGGTAAAATATCTGCAATCTGAAATTATTGTAGAAACAATTCAGAAATCAACAATGGTCTCTTGGACATTTTCAAATATTACCTATGGCGTACGTTTCCTTTATTGATGATCATTTTCAAGGCTGCTTTTAATAGCCAAATTTAGAAATCAACGTTTATAAAATATATATTTAATTCAACATTATTCAACTCAATGCTATTAATACAGATTTTAATTTACAATTTGTTTCATTACGGAATCTATAAAACGGGAACAAAGGCAAGATAAACGATAGGCTATGCTCGTATTTTCGCCGCGTTAAGACCTTCATGTAAGTGGGTTTATACTGCGTACGAGAGAATGCCTTTGTTGGAAAATAGAACATCTCCGCGTTTCAAACTCTGGAGATATTCTATTTTGCAGATAACTCATTCGCTTGTGTATTCAACTGTTTGCTATGTCGCTCTTTGTCCATTTGTCCGAGTGGCATGCTTCGAGCCGATAAGTTCTTTCAGGCGCACCGTAATCGGCGGATTGTTGTGTTGACAGATTGACAGACAGTAACTGTGTATCTGCAAAATAACAAAATCCAAACAATGAACAAGCCATGACTTTTAGACCTCGGAAGTGACAGTCCATAACGTTCAGCTGTTGGTACTGGATGCATGCTTATGCGTTCCTGTATGAGATTAGGCCTAAGAAACTTCATGTAACACAAGACACACTATAACAAATTGCGAGACTCAATCACGGAGAAAGGTAAGGAAAGTACATGGAACGAAAATAACTAAAAGGGAAATTGAAACTCAACAGAAGAAAAAAAGTTCACGATCAAAGATGAAATGCATCTCACGGCACATAACTGTTTCTAAAAGGCTGATAAACGCCTGCAACGTGAGGCAACCACTTCTACATGAACGTATAGTGGGTCGTCTATAACGTTGGTACTGCTAGTCTAAAACTTTTCTTCACCGGCTTTGATGTGTTCTATAAAAGCGCGGTACGCTTTTATAGAACAAACTCAAATAATGCGCCTTCCCTCTTCCGACAGTTCCAGAGCTCAGCACTGAAAAGGTAACTGTGGGGTCTATCTATTCATACAAACGAGTCAGGACAGCTCCGTTAATGTTCAGTGACAGGCAACGTGTTGGAGAACTGGGTCAGTAACAAATGTAACAAAAACTTATTGGCTAATACATTCTGCCTGACAGACAGACACGTTCTCTTCATTAGGCTGTGTCTGTAATTTATGGACAGAGTGCACATAGTCCGTAAAATAGTTACGTCTTTTGGAAATTACACTCTACTGGTGTGCACTCGCCTGAGGCTTCCAAAAAACAGATTGGGAACCGCTGGACTAAAGCTTGTAATTTGAGAGCCACAGCGACATGTAATAGGTCCAAAAGGGAAGGCCTTAAGTAAATATTGTTCCGCTTGCTGTGGTTTACCAACGTTTAGCCAAGATCGCCACTCCCATCTCCGATAATGGAAAATGAACGTCCGTGCCTATTCTACATAGCGTTAACACACAGCTGCATGACACTCAGAAGCAACTGCAGAATCGTACAATGAAGGCAAAGTCTACTTCCAGACTGAGGTTTGTATAGCAACAAGACAGGCCATGTACGTAAAACATAACACTGAGGCCCGTTCGTGCAAGCTTTGTTGCACTGGAAAAGCTATAATTACTACATATCCTGATCTATCCAGCATACAATGCGCATGCGCCATACTGGCATTTGTGGCCAGACCGGCTCTACAAAATTTTTCCACATTATCTCATAAACGGCACGATTTTCGAAACAAAGTTCCTGAGAACAAAACGTGTGTTTTGATTTTCTCTACAACTTTTGTCTGAAACATTTCTATTTCTAAGAAGAAATGATCAAGATAAGATCAAAAATGTATATCGGTCTTCATGTAAAATACCCTTTATTTTTGTCCGATTTTAATGGAACTTGAATTTTCGAGACACATTTCGAAAAATTTTCAGTTATAAAATTTCATAAAAATCCGTCCAGAGGGAACCGAGTTGTTCCACGCGAACGTACGTACAGACGGACAAACAGACATGACGAAGCAATAGTCTCTTTTCGCAGTTTTGCGAACTCGCCTTAAAGTAATGCTGTCTAGGTCCTCTGGATATTGTCCTTTGCTTGTTGCTGAGATTACTTGTATCTCTGCGAATTTCCGATGGCTGACTTTGTCTGGTCTCCTAGGTATAGACATAAATTTAATGTCTGCCATCCCGAAGTGTTTAACACATATATAAATATACAATGATGTATCAGTCAAACACAACAAAACTTTATTATGTTTATTGTTGTATTAGGGCAACATGTTTCGATTCTTATAGAATCATCTTCTGGTCCTTCTATGAATACAAATCCTTTCTTGGTAATGTTTAAAATGTGTTGTGGGATCCCAAACGCTTACATTCTTGATAAAACTATGTATAAAATGCATGTGTCGTTATGTTCTTGTTATACAATCAGGATACTTATTTCTAAATACATCTCAAATACATACGTGTAACCTCCTTCATGTGTAACGGTTAAAGTTTTAGAAATAAGTATTCTGATTGTATAACAAGAACATAACGACACATGCATTTTATACATAGTTTTATAAAGAATGTAAGCGTTTGGGATCCCACATCGCATTTTAAACATGCCTAATTAAGGATCTGTATCTTAGAAGAGCCTGAAGGTGATTCTATAGGAATCGAAACATGTTGCCGTAATAGAATAATAAACATAATAAAGTTTTGTTGCGTTTGACTGATACATCATTGTATATTTATATATAGACATAAAACCTACTGAAATGCGAATTTAAAAAATAATAATACTATACGATACGTAAATGCTAAAAAGGAAACAATTACGACAGTTTACTGTACTGACCGACAAATGAAAACTTCGTGCGGCACCCTGGGGTGGTACTTCAACGGAAAAGCAATTATACAGAAGAAAAGTGTTGCACAAACACCACAACGAATAAATGACTAAACTCAGCAAGTGACGACTACATTTAAATAATGTTACAAAACTGCTTAGAGCACAGTACTCCCTGGAACCCTGCTGGCCTTCCATTTCCGCTTAAACAAGTACTCCGAGAGAGGGCAAAATTTTGCTTCTGGATACTATAAAGCTTTATGTGATTTGCAGAGGTATGAGCAAAATTTCCATCCCAACAGTCTACGTCCTCGCTGTCACTTTCGCAAAACGAATCGGACTCCCTAGGTCGATTTGCTGTTACACACTGTTCGCGAATCAGACAGTTCCGTAATTGGATTCGGATGAATCATAACACTACGTGATTCCTACGTGATGTATAAACACAAACATCGGCAGAGCAAATCAATCACATTTTAAATGTTTATGGAAAATAGGCCCAAAATAAAATTCTTGTCAACATTATACGTTTCAGAAACAAAATGTGCAGCTGCTGACTCAAATTTACGAAAAGAGTAGGTTTTTATTTTTGACATTCAGAGGAAAATGCATCGTGATACATTCTTATTATAAAACCCAACGAGATGCACTATTTCTCAAATTTATTTGATAATGTACTCTACATGTTTCGGACAGGTCCACTGTCCATCGTCAGAAGTATCTCAGCACTGTATACACACAATAGGTATATGTCATGCTGTCTGCTAGCGACGTCAGGATGGAGACCACCAACAGAACTAGCATGACAAATACCAACTGCTGTGTATACAGTGTTGAAATACTCCTGATGAAGGAGAGTGGACCTGTCCGAAACATGCAGAGTACTTTATCAAATAAATTTGAGAAATAGTACATCCCATTGGCTTTTATTATAAGAGTAGATTTTGTAAACGATTGTGCTTCCTTTATTCGAGATATTTAAAACTAACGCACACAGCGAGGTTGTTCCTGTCCGCTAAACGAATGCAGATTACAATTTGGTGTTAAAGTCTGACAGTTGGCCGGGAATTGCAATTTTTGTTCGCGTCGGCTTAACACACTCATCGCATGAAATTCAAGCCCAATATCATTTCATGCAAGAATATTCCCCTAACCACTTGACTTTTCATATATGGAAGCAGTACACAATTCACATCCCATCTTAGCAAGACCCACGAGATGTTTAAACATTTTTCGATATGGCAAACATAAAATAAAACAGAACTAGTAGACACAGCTAAATTAAGTGAAATTTAAGAAACAAGATACAACCAAAGGAAAAGACACGCCACACGTGGAAACAAAAGTACTCGTATAAATCATACTGAAGTGTTAATGTACCTCAAGTCCCTGTGGCCACAGGTACTTACTGCGAAGAGTACCTACACACAGAACGACACTAAAAGAGGGCGAATTTTATAGTATGGCTTATAAACGTTTATAAGCCATATATGCAATTTGATGTATATGTGGTCATATCCGTTCATAGACAGGGGGTCATTTTTGGCAACTAGCGAACCCCATTAAGTTGGAACAATCAACCAACATATAATGTCACAATACCTGCAAAAAATAACAGTAGTCGTTTTATACAAACAAATATAGTAAGAGTTTTACACAACGATTTTGCAACTTTAAGTCTTGGGTTGAACCAAAAATGGAATTTTAAATAGTTGTTAATAAAGTCGTCCATCCATGTATATTATAACTTAAGATCTGTAACCATGCAATGTAACAGCAGTTTCGAGCATACGATAAAGTTCTCCCTGAATACGGCGAGATAAGCGCCGAAACATGTAGTAAAGTGTTGATAATAATACATGTATTTTATTGTATATGTGCATTGTGTTAGTGTATTAAAGAAATAATTACTATACCAAAAAATACACGGTTTAAGTTTTAATATGCTCACACTTATTCACAGCCATGATTGTTCAGATTGCGTTCTTCTTGTTCGTGTCATCTTTTAGTGTGTTACGTAGATATCATCATATATAATGGAGATATGCTCCAACTTTAGGATCCAGGCAACATCGACAGTGAAGATGAAGGAAGTGTGTTCCTCCGAACGTAAATGTGCGTCCATAAGGGCACACGGTATCACAGTCCAGAACGCCACACCCCTAAGAATTCTTACAGTTTCTAACATTTGGTTCAGACTCTCTTCAGACTAAAAAATGATAGTTTCTTAAAAGTTTAGAAAAAGGTAAATTTTTCCCGTTACAGGCCCGGGGTGGCCCAGAGGGTGGGCAAATATATAGTTTTACTCTTTTATGACCGCGGCACTAGAAGGGGGTGAGTGGTCAGAGGCACGTTCTGGCCGCATTTTACCCCCGGGAAAGACCCGGTACCCATTTTACAGGAGGCTGGATGGGCTCCAGGGTCGGTCTGGCCCGGCGGAAAATCTCGTCCCCACCGGGTTTCGATCCCGGACCGTCCAGCCCGTAGCTCAGTCGCTATACCGACTGACCTACCCGGTCCACTTTTTAAAAGGGTACATATCCAAAAAAATAAGTTATCATGTGGTAGCTCTTGCCTTGTTCTGACATTTACAACACCAGCATTGCGATGTGTGAAGAAGACCTGCGTCAGAACTCTGACAAGGTCAAGGGAGGGGTGACAAATGATGCTTGAGCTACATTTCTAGAGACAATGACTCAACAAGAAAACAAGAAGACAAACCAAACCCAAACAACGAAAGTCGTCAATAAGCTACTATCAAGCTTGGAAGCCGTTTTATGCAGAAAGAGAAGAATTATAAATTAGTAAATGCATACGAGTAGGCTTAGATAGTTAATTACATTAATTATATAGCCTTCAGTAAACAAGAAGAAAACAAGAAAAATACGAAACTGCGAAAATACATGAGTAATTAATGCAGTGCTTAAATAAATACAAATTATTGATAAAGTAAGAGGGATAATTGTTTCCAGAATGTCTCAACAACAAACCATCAGGCAAAACAGAAATTATTTGCGAACCTTATAACCGGTATGTGGAGTTTAATTCCTTTATTAGGTGTCAAAATTATACATTTGGTACATAGGACATTTTTGTTTAAAAATTACTAATTCCGTTTAGGCTGGAAAGGTAATTGTAACGAGCCTAGTGAAGAGAGACATGGAGAGAGAGAGAGAGAGAGAAAGAGTTATGGTGGTTATAGTGAGCTAGCAGGTTCTTCTTGTGTCAGTGTTAAACTTAATGGCTTAGGGAAATTTTTAAAACGTCGACATTGTACACTTCGACAGCTTTTGGGAAATCTTAAATCTTGCTGGAGAGGATACCATATTAGTCACGCTTGCACATTAAGAGAAAACCAGTAGGACGCGTGAAGGAGTTCACACGGATTACGACACTTCAACGTTACATAAATGGGCGCCAATAGAGGTAAAGTATTCAACTTTTTTACTTTGGACCCATTAGGAAGTAGTGAAATTTAACATCTAGCCAATTGGGAACAGTAAAAACATTGAAGGGGGGGGGGTGAAGTTGAAATGGTACGAGGTTTGGAAACGTAGCTCAAGCGAGAAGTCTGTTTTCTACCCAGGATGCGATAAGTTGCGTGCGTGATACCGAGGTTAGCAGTGCATACATTTTTAACGGCGCATCCATACATGCAAACATCTGTAAACTCTAATAATCGTGAAATAAAACAAGGAATATTAATGGCGTCCAGTTATTTATAAAATTACCGTTCCGCTACCTGGAACACTTAGATTCCCCGAGATTAAGACGTGCGAAACGACTGATGAGCTGGGGTAGGCTATAACCTTCTATCACCTGAGACCCCGTTTATCCAAGGTGGCATTTGGTTACACTCCGACCGTGTTTGCCTTCGCAGGGTCACAGACAGGCATTGCGTAGAAGACACGTTGACTCTAGTAAGTTCTTAGTTCAAGATCACATAAAGGGGCAAAATTTAGAGACTTGAATGACTACGGGCTGGATAGCCGAGGCTCGGTTCTTAGCATGAAAAGGGACTCTTGCGTAGCTATCACATCCACAGCAGGCCTGGGGCTCACAGAGCCAATGCATATACTTTGGAGAGGGGGGGGATCTTTTACGACAGATAAGGCGGCTGAAGCATGAAGCAGACAATTCACCTCTATTTTGACCTATGGTGCTTACAGCTTTATTTAAAAGTCGTGTGTATCTGTATAATTGGATGATTCCGGTAACGGGAAAATTTTAACTTTGCCTTATCACATGACGCCTGAAGATCCACTGCTTCTTTATAAACCTCCAACTCTGCTGACTCTGGTTAGATTTTTAAAAGCCAGAAAGACTACCCTGACTGAAGTATTTTGTAGTTTTATTCGACATTTCCAAGCGAGCGCCCCAAGTGGTGTCTGAACGTAGCCATTGCAGCTTATTTCCTCACCTGAAATTGAAACCGTGATTTTAAATAAAATAAAAATCAGTTATCTTCGGAAACAGGTCTATATAACCGAGCACGGTGGTGTACTGGCGAGGTTTGGATTTTTACTAGGAAGATACCGGGTTCGAATCTCGGGTGGGTCAGCAGGTTAATAACATGAGGATTTTTTTTCACTACCACTGTCTACTTTTACCGTGAAAAACATCACTGCCGTCTTCTTCCATATCCTTACTTACTCATTTAACGAACTTTGCGGCTGAGTGGTTAGTATTCCTACCGCGCATTTCGGAGGACCTGAATTCGACGGGGTTTTGTTACAGTAATTTTGTAGTTTACACCACTGTCTAAATATTCAACCTAGGATTAGTGTTTTAAATACTCCACGGCCACTTCCCTCCACATTATCATTCATTTTCAGAATTTTATTCATTCGATACCATGTTGAAAATGCAAACGAAAAACGTCGTTAAACATACCAAGACTTAAGTCATTCACAACAATAATTCTCCTCCGACGACGCAACATGCACAAAAGAAACTTCAGTAATCATAGCTGTCGAGTGCGACTATTGAATCTTGCATATAATACCAACACCGTCCATCGTCCTTTAAATATGCTCGTTAACACACCGCACACTTGCATCCATCCTCATCTGCCAGCGTCCTCTCCATGTTTTCCACAGAAGTGTCTAGTGCGCAGTCCGTCCAGACATGTTGATCCAGCTGCCAGAGGAACACAGGAGAGAGTGAGTGAGCACGCAGGGAGTGTGAGTGAGATCGTAGTCCAGGAGAAGGTGATCAATAGCTGCTTTGCTGCTAGTGCCCTGTTTCAGTCCAGACTAGCCAGCATCCGCCTCTACTCGTGGCCGTCTGGTGCTACTGCAAACATCACTCTACCGTTCTTCCGTCTTCTCGGTCCGTCAGCAGCGTTTTGCACTTGACAGCATTCTCCAAGGTAAGTGCCCAGAATTTCCTAACGGCGTACAGTGATTGTGGGTGTTCGTCCTAGCCGGGAGATTTAGTGTTGGGGTACACAAGAGCGATTGTTGTTATGTATCTCATACTTGCACCGCCAATTGTAATCGCGTTCGATAAAGTCATATATTTTGAATTCTTTTTTCTTTTGACTGGCGGATTAGAAAGAAAGATCAGCTCTGAATACACGCAGAGGTACCACAGCGAAATTCGTCGGGACAGTGTGAGGATATGATATTAAACAATAGTTTCCAGTATGTGTTTTCCCAACGAGACGAAGAAGCAAAAATGTTTGAGAGACAGTTTAAGTGATGAGAATAGTGCATAGGACTATTGATATGTCTGCCCTAATTTACTGTGTTTAAAGTATCAATACCGATATTGTTTTTGTTTTTGGACTTCTTGAATGGTTCCTTGTACGGTTTAACAACACCATTTCCAATTCAGCGATTGTAGAGTCAAATCATGATGGTAAAACACTTACGAAGGATATGAAGTTGGTGGTTGTGTTTGCTTGCTAAGTATTATACAGTATCCCTGTTCGCTAGACAGAGTAAAACCACGAATAACTTTAAGTATAGGCAGTTGGTAACCCTACTGACCGTCGCGGTCGAGTGGCTACTACTTCTTCGTAATCCGAAGGTCCCGGGTTCAGCCGCGGAGGCCTTCTATCCTGTATGAGGTCCTTATGATTTTGCTTAGCCTCTGTAGGCAAATCCCGATATACCACCGAAAATTAGGCCACGCTACATCCTTCCTCATCTTTCCCAATTTCTTTTTCACTAGTTACATTACCTTTGGACACTGCTGACTATGTGACATTGAAGCGGCGTCAAATATCCACGCACAAATTATACCAACCCAGACTCTGAACCTTTAACTCCTCCCCTGAGTAATGTTACCGTGACATTACCTTGCTTCATGTGGATATTGTCTGTGTGTTGGTTCTGGAGACGCGAACAAAACCAGTGGTTGAAGGAATGCAAAGAATATGCTGTAGGTGTCCGTTTTTCTAAAAGAAGATAAAACTTCAGTAATTAACTTTTTCCGTATCAACGTAAAATGCAGTATATGAACTTATATGTGCACTAAATCATGCCTAGGGTATCTGTCATAGAAGAAGCTAAACTCATTAGCAGAGATCTTCTGTATTTACCCTTTTATTGCTGCATCCCGTCACCACATAATGTTAGGTTTAAATGTTGAATAAACGTTGTAGTATGTAGTGTATGTGTTGTATAACGTAAGTTATCGATTGATTAATTAATTGCTTTCGTCAAAAGCAAGAAAACACATGAACCGTAGTAAATTGCAGAAATTAATAAACTGCAGAAGCAGTCATCTTGCCTAAGGTAACAGAAAGCGTCTATCGTCATTATTGTTGAACATTTTCCGTAAGTAAATGATTTAAAACAACAGCTGTACAACAGAATGACAACTCAGTAACCAACCAAGTCTAGGAAGGAGTCCATTTGAGTAGACGGTAGTTGCTGGTCAAGGCGTTCCCCACCTCTATGAGCACCGAACATTTTTTGCCAGTTCACAAGATCCTTAAATTGCACCCTATTTTGAGCCAGATTAATCCATTCAGCACCATTCAGTAAAGCTATCACGTGGAGAGTCCGTCGGCCAGAAGTTGAGTAGTTTTACACGTCGAACCTTACAATAGGTATTTCCGTAACCTTAAACCCGAAGACGGAGACAGCCTCCCTCCAAAATGTTGTATTTAATTTTTTGTGTTTTTAAACACTGGAAGTTGGACAAAAGTTGAATGGTGTTATATGCGATCTACCAAAATCAGAGCACTGCAGAATTATGTCAGATAAATCCAGTCCATTGCCTCATACCCTGTTTTTAAAGGCATTTTTTAATATACTCGTATTTTGTCTACACACAGGTGCCGTCTTCCTTCCGATGCATGCCACAGCCTTTGCCCCTCTCATGGTCCTTAATTTTGTTACCATAATAAACCTCCTTGTTGCAAGAATGCGTAAAACCTGAATCGTGTGTAGCTAAACCACATTTGACAGTACCGCCCCTGTATATCCCTGAACAGCTTTCGTGGAGCCAGCTTATGCCTTATGTGACAGCCACAAAATCTTGTCTTCTACTACGCACGATTTCACCTCAGTTCCAGGAGTTGTGATGCAGATCGTGCTGACCTTTTGAAATCCCGTTCTGTGAATGGCGTCTGAAGGATTTTCGATGGGAATTTCATCAAGTCCTCTTTCATATACACTCGAAGTTGTGGTTCTGTTCTTTTTTCCTTGTGACCCTGCCTGCCTTAATTTATTTGCAGTTGTATAAAGAGTCTTTCTGTTCGTAATTGCAACATCCTGAAATTTACTCCAGAATTTTCGTTCTTTTTTTACGTAATCTCGATTAGAACAGACATATTACACGACCCCTCATGACTAGGCTATGTAGGCTAGACGACCTAGGAATCATGGTTCGATTCCCGACAGGAGCAATAGATTTTATCCACTGAAGAAGCCAGACCGGTTCTGGGATCCACCCTGTCTCAAATTCCATGGGTACCAGGAGCGTTTTCCTCGGTGGTAAAGTGGCCGCGGCGTGTAGCTGGCCACTTACCTTACTCTAGTGCCAAAGTTAAGAATGAGTGGAACTATACATTCACTCCCCAAAATGCTTCATGTTATGCACAAGTGAAAGTTTAACTTATACATAAAAGCCTTAATAATGTGGTGAGATTTTAACACAAGAAGTAGAAGTGACAGACCGTAGCAAGGGCTTACGCGCGCTTCGTGATGGCCCTTCAGTGGTTACTATGTTCGGCGGTGGGGGGCCTGAAAAACTTTAATGCACACAGGATCGCTTTATGTAGACGCTGCTACCAGTCCGAATTTGTGTGGCCCGTGCTGACGCGTCTGGTGTCTGTCACTCCCGCCTGAGCGGCCGAAAGAATTTCGGGTAGCCCTCAAACCTTTGCGTTGTGTCCACTCTTTGGTGTACGCATTTTTCAGCGTTTTCTGAAAAAAAAAATGAATTCCATTTGAACCTCGTGGGGAGTATGGCTTAATCATCACAGCACAACAAACATATAATGTAATGAGTTTGCTGGAACATCTACATGTTTTGGCCGTAGAAAGTTATCTTGAGGAGACAATTTCCAGACAAACGCAGTCACAATTCACATTCTGTGTGGTATGTGTTTTTACATCCGCTAAATGAAATACTGCCGATCCCAGTGGCCGCGCGGTCTAAGGCGTGGGTCTGCGGCCGGTCGCTTGCTGGGATTGTGGGTTTGAATCCCGCAGGGGCATGGATGGTTGTCTCTTGTACGTGTTGTTTGTTGTCAGGTGGTCTCTGCGTCGGGCCGATCACTCGTCCAGAGGAGACACCGGTATGGTGTGTCTGAGTGTGATCGTGAACCCTCGATAGGTGGCCCTGGTCCAGTAGGGGCTCTTGCGCCATCGGGGAAAAAAAATTGAAATGCTTCCTGTAGTGTCTTCTGTAACCTTGCTTTAGGTGTCAAGGATCCGTGTGATGTTACTGGGGGAGGGAGAGGAAAGATATAAATAGACTGAACAAGTTACTACTTGGCTACAGGTCACTAAAGTGTACCGATCATTATGTGTCTTTAACTCGTGCTACTAGAACATGCATATATATCTTACGGAATGCTTTCTAGATACGATGGGCCGTATAATATACAGTAAAGATAAATATGCTTTTAATTTCATAATAAATTATTGTCTTGTCTTACTCTCATTACATATTACGTACATGTATCATCTAGAATACAGGGCACGGATCATCCGTAATATTGGGCACGAAACCAACGTAAAGTATCCGTTGACAGCAAAAGTACAATATGTATATATGTATGTGTGTGTGTGTGCATATATATATATATATACGACCATGTAAGCAGTTAAATATACATTATATATATATCCGTCACGCTATTTTAGTGTTGTATCTATACATTGTTTGTAATTCATTTTCAATAAGTAAATATTGTAATTTAAAAAAATTAACATAAAAGTGATGATCTTTACCAGAATTGTAAGATCACACTACTAGGAGTGACATGGTTGACATATATTTAATAACATAGTATGCCTATGTGAATGGTGACTGCTTATCGGAAAACTGCTTCCTGGAGTTGACCTGTTAAGAGTCGAAACATGTAGGACTTTCCAGTACCTTCATTACTAATGTGCTTCCTGTCCTTTGATCGTGAACATAGCCTCTGTTATTAGGTGTAAAACGGCACAGCGGTATGGAAGTTAAAGTAAAATTTTCTTGACAATTTTAGTGTACGTCCCTGTACCGAATGTACTCGAAATCACACAGCGTTCATTTGTGCGTTTTCTGTAAAGGACGCTAATTCTTTAGTTGTACAAAATTTTGTTACGATATATCAGACTGGAAACTTAAAGAGAGAAAACCTTACCCCGTTGGATGCATATTACCGATAAATACGAGCAAGAGAACCAGTTCAAACACTGCAGGCGACCTGGCCCAGCTGGCTGCATATTCTTGAAGGCCTATGTGCTTGGAAGGCTTTACATTATGCTGCTATGGTTGTCCGAGAGATAACTCATTGTATAATATTATACCCATCTAACCCTCTTCACCTCTTGTTAGCACTAAATCAAAAGACTGGAAACCCCTCTTACTGTTTCGTTAACAAAGGAATCTTTGTGGCAAAAAGGAAGTAGTTTAAAGACGCTTATACCCGTTTAATGGGTTTTCCATGCACATTATATTGCATTTAAGCTTGCAGCTGACATGAACACCAACATAGTGAAGTAATTGTAACTGTAGGGAAAAAGAGTTCGTTTTGAAGAGAACTACTTAAGAAATTCTCCACTTTTAATGAAACAAACATTCTTGATTTTTATTCAGGAGGTCCCGGGTTCGAAGTCTGGTCGAGAGACCTGTTATCTTTACCAAGAATCTTTTTTTTTAATTTCCTTTGTCTTTCCGGGAAAATGCCGGGGTTGTACCTCAAATTAGAATAAGAGCTTTTCAGACCTTCTTAAAACCCGACGCCAAGTATATAGCTACTTGAGCTAATCACGGCGTCGTTGAAGAAATACGTGTAGTGAAATACAGATTTTAATTACGGTAACCACAGCAGCTCTCTGATGAACCCAGTACTGAGCCAGATAATTTAAGTTCGCATTCACGTAGCCTGTGTTTTTACGTCCATTTAATAACACTCTTCTGTCTGTGCTACGGCGTCTCGTGTGGTCTCTGTGCTTTACACTTTCCGCCTAAAAGTTGGCATTAATTTCCCACTCCTCCTGCTTACTACGTGTCACGCCCACACATCTAAACGTGATCATTCGTGTAATATTTGGTGACGAGTACAAGGAACGAGGCTCCTCCCTCTACAGTTTTTTTTCGGTGTTCCTTTCTCCATTCTAGGTCTAAATACTCTCCTCAGCATCCTTTTGCTTATTTGCAGAATACAGCTGGAATTTTTTAGTCGCAATGAAAGTAATTACTTGCCATATGTTATGCATAAAATATGCTGTCCTGATTGTCATGTGACACTGCATTGAGAGCTGCTGCGAGATGCTCCATACTAAACAGGAGTTGTGAGGTCGTATATATATATACACATAAAGTTTAGGTAACAGAACATTTGTTGTTGTTTATGCTGTGTTTCATTGTCTGTACTGATTACTTCCTTCAGTCAAAATTGTGCAGTGATTGTCTCGTTGTCTGTATTGATCACTTCCTTCAGTCAAAATTGTGCAGTGATTGTCT
>Ga0136643_10003137_pt1 | contig 22075 bp, 14 predicted proteins | sample TergutLab28metaG_FD_96883 | JGI IMG/M metagenome (GOLD analysis project Ga0136643, IMG submission 96883) | Labiotermes labralis P1 segment gut microbial communities from Petit-Saut dam, French Guiana - Lab288 P1 (version 3) (version 3) | ecosystem: Host-associated > Arthropoda: Insects >... | reverse complement strand
TGTGTACCATGTTTAAAATATTCAGTACCTATATTTGTTGAATAAATATATAAAATGCAACTTTAGAGGTTAGCGGTGCGGTACGACCACTATAGTTGACATTAGGCGTCAAAAGGTTAAAATATTTTGGGTAATTTTGGAAGAAATTACAGTCTACCTTCCACCGCTCTGCCTTTGCCGAACTCAATAAAATCCACTGGCTGCATAACACGCTTCCAAGGTACAAGGTGTTCAAATATTGTTTCTTGTCGCAATATTTTACTTGTTGCCGTATGCTCTAACGACATATATAATTATATAAAAGCACTTTAATTAACTCCTTCGTACGTAGCCGCTATTCACAAGGCGATGGTCGCTTTTCTGATTAATGAATTTCCCGTCTTTTACAGAAATCCAGTCTGCGTTATTGTGACCACAAAGGCCAGCGACTGGACGCTGTCTTGAGTCGCGTGAAACTAGTCTTCTCCTCCACACCCTGTTTATTTAAGAGACGTCTTGAAGAGGTCCTGACGTCGATGTCTATGCATTTCAGTTTGTATCATTTGTAAGGTTTCCCGATGAATTTTCAACGTTCTTGCACGATCATGTCCCACCCATCCAATTCTTCTCCTTTTCATAACGTTACAAATAATTGGTGAAGAATAAAGTCACTAAGTTTATTACGCACATTTTCCCCTTTCCCATAAACTTTATTCTTTCTGAGGTGGACATAGGCCTTCTCTCCTCAACACCGTCAATACGTGCTCTTCTTTTAAAGTGCAATGTAGGTTATACATTCTGAAGCTAAAACAGGTAACAATATTTATTTTGTATGTTTTGTTGACCGTGCATTCCTGTATAATCCTTTTCAAATGAAGCCAACTAGGTGCACACTACTTCTTAGTATATTTATTTCAACTTCTGTGTGTGTTTGTGGCAACTATGTGCCCATCATCATGAGAACTTACTGTATCTATGCGACACTGGTATTTTGCACCTTGTTGGGATGAGACTCAGTCTCATCCCAACCAACAGACCAGACAGACCAGATCAGATAGTGTGAAAAATACCAGTGTCGCATAGATACAGTAAGTTCTCCTGATGATGGGCACATGGTTGCCCGAAACATGTAGAGAAGCTGAAATAAATATGCTAAGAAGTAGTGTGCACCTAGTTGGCTTCATTTAAAAAAAGGTAACAGTGTAACTTTGTAATTATTATAATATATGTATTAGACCTGAAGCACCGACTCTATTTGAATTTAGTAATCATTCAGTGGTTATAGTTTTGAATTGTATACTACGTTTCGATCAGTTTTTGACAGAAATATCAGCTAAACCATAAAAACTTATAAAATTTCTGTGTTTCCTTTACACGCCGAGAGTGTTTAAGGCAATGGATCTAGCCGTTGAAGAGCTTGCTGCTTGCCTTCTTAAAATCCAGAATAATACTTTTCGCTCTAAACTGCACCGACATTCCGAAGAAGAAAATTTTTATTTTATTGTGTCATTGTTACAAACTCTTATCACATTTTTGCCTCTTTTAATTGCAAAGTTTTTTCCCTCTTATTACAGATAGGCCTAAATGTGCTTCAAGAATAACACAGGGGCACAAGGGAGAATCTGTACTTTTTGTACATCAACAAGTACTGCTCCCTTTGCTCCATCATCTTTAACATCATAAACATGCCTGCACCAAAATTGGTAAGGCAAGGAACGTATCTACGCGCATAAATAGAAAATTCAATACAATTTTAGAACTTAATTCATTTTACATGAAAAATATTACAATTTTTTAAAATAAGTTTATATGAATGGCTTCTTGGATATGGGAAGAACCTGCTTAAAACTTTGGGCACTTAAATTTCAGACTACCTTACCCCAGCTCAGTGTCTAAATTTCTACGCTATGTGGATGGCAGAGAATATCTTGTAAACAAAACTCCAGTATTTACGTAGTAGACGACATGTACCTCAAAGCACTTGACCACACTAGAAGGGAATTTTTCTTCATACGTAAAATTTGGGCATAAATAATAGCTCCTTAGGCCTAAACAATAACCCATGCTCTGGTATTTAAAGAAAATCTTCTTCTTTTTATATTATGGTAACATTGATTTCTATTTTTATGCCGCCTTCAACTTAAGCTCGTCTTTAGCATGAAAGTATATTAATTTAAAGCTTATATTTACAAATCATTAGCTAAAAATTGAAATTTTTTTGAATGGAAGCATCATGATGTGCTCTCAACGTAATATAATATTATATTGTGTACGTCAGCACAATCACTTTATTATATAAGGTAATACAAGACTACATGTTTCGACTATAGCCTAGTCATCTTCAGGCCCATATTAACATTTGCATTACCAGATGCTGTGCACACTTTGGGATCCCATCGTGTTTACATTCGTGGAATATGTCGAATTAAAACGTTTGTCTAAAAGTTGTGATGTGAAATTACAGGATTGGGCTACGTAAAATTGTCTCTTAAAATGTATTTTACAGATTTGTCTAAAACATTTTTTATATTATATAAAATTCGTCCTTAACGGTGCTTTGCTGTTCATCAGTTTCGGATGTGGGTCTCGTTGTCTTTGCTCTTGAGGCTGTGGGTTGCTGTATATATATGGGTGACGTCGGAGTACGTCTATTTTGCTGTTTTGTGGGGGTGGTGTGGTATCAAATGGTCTCACGCTCTAACTGTTGGATGGTATTGTCTGGTAAAACTTCCCTTTTGTAGCTATTCTTGTACTTTAAATGGACGGTTAAGCCTTCCGTAACGGGTTTTCTCTTGACGTACGTGTTGGGTTGTTGGCTCTGTTGTTTTTGCAGTCCATGTGGCCAAAAATCTTCAGCGCGGGTGTATGTGCTTCGTACTAAATTTGAAATGCTTCTTCTTATAAGTTTTATTTCGTGTATTGTTACTTCGAAAACTTGGGAGCGTGTTATTTGTGCAGCCAGAAGGAAATGAAACGAAAGACCATTTGGGTAAAAGGAAAATTGCCCTGGACTAATTTTCAATTTTCTTAGGCCCATACAATAAGTAATATGAGAACGCTCTTTTCCATATAATTCAGCACGGAATCTTGAAAGCAGATTTATTGTTCCAGACATTGGAAATAATATCTTGAAAATTATTTAGCATCCCATACAAACGCAGAGCAATATTAAGCCGTTGATTGTAAAGATCTTTACACTAAGAAATTTCAATTAAATTCATTTTATCAGTTAGTCAAGACAAAAGAAAATGTTGACACTGAACAGTTCACATTTAAGTTTAGAGGTATTATATGAATGTATTATTCACAAATTCATCCCGTTTCACCTGCAAAGTTTTCCTACATATTTCTTTCACTTTTGTGCTAAGTATTCAATTATTTTCAATTTTATTATAATATATTCGTAGCATACAGTTCTACTAACAAAGTAAATACCGAAAATAGATATACTAGATTATTATTATTATTATCTTTATCTGTTTATGTCTCCACAAGAAATAGCATGCCCTTTCATCAGATTCCTGCAGTTGTAGGAATGAGCCCATTGCTGCAGGTACAATATTTAAAGAAATACAGCAAATTACAAGAAAGCAGAGACTTCGGATAAAAGAGATTGGCGAGGGAACGGAAGTCACACAGGTCGATTTTTGTTCCCAACGAGTGAACACTTTCAAAGCAAACAGGACTTTTATTTCTTTCTGCATTGCGGCCATTTCAGTCTGCTGGCATCGATAAATAAATAGTGGGTCCGCACAAGAAAACAACCTGTTGTTAGGGTACCCGTGAGAATGATATTGCCTGGAACGTCTGTCCTACTCCTGATTCAACGGTTTCAAAGAAGAAAAAGCGTCAACTACAGCAATAAAACTTTAAGCGAAAGGATGTCTTCCATAGCAAATATAAAGGGAACGCAATAAAATAATTACTTTGCCTTGCAAATGGCCTCTGAGCAATTTAGCGTGATTTAACCAGTGGGATGCGTCCTGACGGTGAGGTGGGTGGGACGTAAAGAGTAAAAGCAGGTTTGTCCCTGTACCTTTCACCGAAAAATACAGGGTGACCAGAAGTATCGCACCACATAATTAACCTCGCAACTCTATGGAGCTGATTTACCAGTTTAATTCTCAAGGTCGCGTAAATTCCTTTTAAAAAACCTGGTACACATTGAACAGGAAGAAGGGTGGGCATTAGAGTCGACCTCGGCGATTTGGAGAAGAGAGAAATCTACTGACAATACCAGGAAACGAAAACATGATATACTATTGCACAGCGTAGTCGGTGATTATATAATTTTAATAAGGTAAATGTGATTTTTCTTAAACCCATTTCCTAGCACTCCGGCAGTCTGCTCTACAGTCGACGTCGGTTAGGTAGCGATTGCTCAATAGTGCAGGGCAATCTACATGAAGAATAAAGTACCTTCTCAGCTGTATCTGGGAAAGTTCGCAGAGAATTTCTCCAAACCCGTGCCTAGTACTCCGCCAATACTCCCTACAAATCATGTAAGTTGTTTTGCGATCGGACAATATGGAATGGCACTTTACATCAAATAAGAAGTAACTACTCTGCTGTATCTCGTCTTCTCTTCGAAGAAATTCCTGGAACTCCAAAACGAACATTCAACCAACGGACCCTACAATCGACGGAGGTTTTGCTGCGATTGGTGATAAGGAAGGGTATTTTACATGAAAAACAAATCTCCTTCTTTGCTTTATCTCGGCTTCATTCAACGGAGTTTCCTGAAAATCCGTATCTAGTACTACGCCACTATACACCATAAAGGTGGAAAAATTGTTTGCAATCGTTCAATAATCAAGGGAACTTTACACGAAGAACACTATTTTATCAGCTCTATCTCTTCTCCCATCCAAGGCATTTTCCTGAACCCGTGTATTTCACACTCAGTCTTCATGGCCTACACCTCTAGGTTTCTTCGCGAACTGTAAATAATGAAGGTCACTCTGCATGAGGAACACAGCAACTTCACGGCTGTACCTCTTTTTCCATTCAAGGGATTGTCTTGAAACTCAATATTTTGCACTTAGCCTGCACGGCCTACAACACTTACAAGTGTGGTCGCGATTAGTCTACGTTGAAGTAGAACACAGCAAATTCTCGTTTGAATCCTTTCTTCCATTCAAGAGATTTTCCTGAAACCCCATATCCAGCATTCATCCCCAGTGGCCTACAACACGTGTACATTCAGTCGCGATCAGTCAGTTATGAACAACATTATACGTAGAGAACACAGTGCCTTCTCGGCTGTATCCATTCTTCAATTCAGGAAATTTTCCTGAAACTCAGTATCTGACACGAGACCAAAATTGCCTTCAATACTGGTAGTTTGGTCACGATCGGTCTATAATTAAAGGCACATTACTTGAATAACAAAGTTAGTTCTCGGCTCTATCTCTTCTTTCAAACAAGGGGAGTTTAAATTGAAGTTAGTGGGCATAGAAGCCATATTTGTTTGCATATAACAGGTGGTAAACACGTCAAGCCAACAATACAACGTGGTTAACAAGTCAACTTTAGGTTACGAGGTCATTCACACTCGCATAATATAAACAAATGTCGCATGATGTAAAATAAAGCCATATGACCACAACGAGCTTAAGCTGAGGTAAAATACGCAAAACAGCCATATTTGTTTACATATAGCGTCACTCTTGGTCACGTGATGTTTAGGGCGTATAGCCGCCATATTTGTTTATCTAAAGGTCATTGAACCTGCCCAACCCACAGCTTGGAGGTAGGGCCTGAGAGGTGTGAGTAAGTTCATGTTAAAAGATGGTAAGGACAAGGTTAGGTTAGGATGAGGCTACACTGACGTGTGCGCCTTTGGCCGTACGACTGAATGTAGTGCATATGAGTTGAGGGTATAAATATGTTATGATTGTCGAGAGGGGTAATGACGCGTGCGTGGTGCGGACGCGACGGCAGCGTCGCGTAGATGTTATCACGTGACTACGTAATGTCGATTAAATGATCATTCTATTGTACATCTAGGATAGCGATCATGTATTTAGCTCGTTTAATATTGGTACGGATCCTCATTTATTGTCACATCAAAATAGAATGAACAAAGGTTATAAAGGTTGTTGTTTTCATTGCCATACAATGAAAAATGTGTGAACGATATTTTTTTTTAGTAGTGGTCTATCACAGTCCGATGAATAGCGTTACAAATACACGTTTATCCCATTTAGGCACTCATATCGAATCGTATTTTGTCCCCGCGAAATGACGGCACACACATTCACTCAAGTCAAAGGCTGACATTGAACCTGTCAAACAGTAGGTCATATTGTACAATGAGGCACGCGGAATCTTTCGGAGGCACAAAGGCAGTTGCGCCCGTGACGCTCTGCACGTACTCCGTGACATCAGGCTCGGCCATCCAGTACCGAGCCAGCTGATTATATAGAACCGTGGGATTCAACAGCAGGTATTCGATCTCGGGTATCTTGAGGTTGACGGACGTTCGGTCGAGAGCGATCATGGAGGAATTGTCCACTATGTTCTGCATGCAGAACGTCATCTCGCCCCTGACAGGTGATCGTAAAGTTTGGGCAGGTGGAGTTCTAACGTGAAGATGAGAGACGCAGACTTTACTAGTGGCGCTTGCCTCTCGCCGCCCAACACGAAGAACGCCCTATGATCTCTCTCCGGCTAGACATTGAGGCAGACGTACTTGGTACGATGGGGATTGAGAAAGTTGAGGTGGCGCAGTTGGACCCTCTCCGACGGGCGTGATGGCGGACGTGGTGAAAGAGTTGGCTGTCCGTTGACTAGCCGGTCGAGGCCTGGAACGTTGCCCAGCGTTGCTGCGCTGCGAGCTGCTTGAGGTTCTTCCTAGCAGCCATCTCAGAGACTGGATTGCCATCTGGAGGACAAGACACAGACGCTGTTGACAGTTCACTGCACTGAATGAACAGAGACATCCAAGTTCGAACTGTCTTGCGCCACCTGTTTTCCGCACACCGACCAGTGTATGTAGATATTTAAGTAAGTTTCGAAGTCGCCCCATGTGACGTATTCGACGTCAGAATGATACAATGGGGCGATGGGTTTATGGTGCGTGATGCGCGATCACACCAACCAGCTTCGCACGGGTCTCTTCACGAATATGTCGAACTCATTTCGTCGTAGCGAATGACATCTCGAATCGTTATAGTCAGCCGATTTAGGACCGCTAGAAGAACATGCTTCTTTTATAGGCCCTACTTTTAACGTATTTTTTTTGTGCCCCGGCCGCCTTCGCTTTCGTCGCCTTCTTCTTTGCCTTCTTTTATGCAGAAAGCGTAGAAGAAATATTTTCAGCTTTCGTTTCCGCCCCCTCCTCTTGAGTCTGTAGACTAGCCTCGGTGCCGACTCGGTCACGCGATCGGCCACGATATCCTTCACTTTCGTGTTGGGTTGCTTGGTACCAATGTCCGCGAGGATCTGAATCCCCCTGTTTTGTGTGTCTCGGCCTACGGCCAGCACGTTGCTTATGGAGAGAGGTTTCACTACGCGAAAGTATCCGGCGAGAACACTGACTATGCAGTGTCCCAGCTGCGCGTAAGGACAGCCCACTTACACTTGGCAGAACAGGTCTTTGATTGCACACTGCCGCAACCTCCCTGGCTTGTTTAGTAATCGGCGAAGGACAGAATATCCTTCTGCGAGTAAGCGATACGCTGGCCCCGTTTTCATACGCGATATTGCCGACGACGAAAATGAAGGACCGCAACAAGCGACTTCAGAATATCCGGAAATGGGTCGCGGTCACCCAGTTTTGTCAGCTCGTCTATCGCGATCGACTGACAGTCGGCCTTTTCCACCGGAAGGTAGTCGACGTTGTAGGACACACGATGGTCCTTGGGAGACGTGTAATGGACGATGCGCAGACAGCGCCTGAACATGTCTCTCACCAACTGCGGTCCAATCAGGTCCCAGTACAAAAAGATGGGATGTAGTTCCGTCCCCGATGCCGGGCTCGTATAGGGAAACTCGAAGACGTCGACTTCCCAAGCGCCGGTTGTGAGATCTACAGGTTTGACCAGTCGGGTCTTGAAATTCGAAACGGTATTGTCGGGATACATGCCACGGGAGCCGTCGTTCAGAAGAGTGACATAGAAGTGCCATCGCCTCAGTCGCTTGATGTTGGACATAGTGATCCAGCTGTCGAAAACGGGACCTATCATCTCCCCTGAAGGGATGTTCGCGAATGCCGCGTCTGGCGCGTGGTCCAATATTTTATCTATCTGATAATCGGTCCTCCATGTGATCTTCACTGGCATCAGTTCCTCAGTGTAGTACTGCCCGACAATGGACTCGCCCCTCAGGTACTCCAGCACGTACACTAGCCGAGGAATCTGCGTACGACTTTCGATATCCTAAATACGTCTAAAGTCCAATTCTGCTTGAACCCCTTGCCTAATCTCCTCTTCTCTTTGATGATCCGCACCGTCTGCCCGACACTGTAGGCGGGGCCTTTGCTCTCTTCAGTCTCGCTTGTCGATTCCTCGTCTTCTACCATATTCGCAATACGTCCTTGCTTCCCAAGAGCGACGTGGGAAACCCCGTGCTCGAGTGAACCTCGCCCGTTTTACCCCGAGACGAATCTGTCTAACGCGTCCACTTACCAGTCCATATACTACACAGCTTTAATTTTGGTTTGTATAGGTGTAAAATGAAGGGCACATTACTTGAAATAAATGTACCTTCTTGGGTGTCTCTCTTCGTCTATTCAAGGTATATTCTTAAAACTCCATATTTAACACTTGGCCCCGTGGCCTAAAAAGCTTGTTAGGTGCTTCGCTACGTGGTACATAATGAAGAACACTTTACTTGAAGAACGTAGTGCCTTGTGGTCTGTACCTCTTCGTCCCTTCAAAGGTGTTTCCTGAAACTCCGAAGCATGAATAGCAGCAGCAGCAGCAATAGAAGCAGCAACAGTGGCATCAGGAGTGGCAGCAGCTGAAGGAAAAGCGGCAGTATTTGAAGCTGCAATATGAGGAATAGCAGCAGCAGCACCAGCAGTAGCAGGAACAGCAGACGCAGGAGCAGCAAACACCAATTAACACCACCACCACCACCACCATCACCACCACCATCACCACCACCACTACCACCACCATCAACAACAACAACAACAACAACAACAGCTTTTTAAAAACAACCCTACTCAGCAAAGTGTAACTGTATTTTCTTGACCAATATTCAACATTAGCACTCTTCAATTTTGACTTCAGGTTTAGCATCCATTCAGCTCCTCCCCACATATTTACATTACTTTTTTCTCACGACTTCCATTAACGTAGAAAATCCGGGCTAATACCCTCACTTAACTCCAGGGGTTAGAGTGATTATTTCATCCTGCACATTCGTGCTCGGAAGGCACCGCCTACTGCCTCCAATAATGCAAGTGAACAGCGCAGCCGAGTCAGTTCATTTAATCAGCGTTGCTTCCATTGCTTGCCAAAGTTTGGTGTCACCATCGCACGATAAGAGTATAAAAGACATTTCTTAAGAATACAATATACTTTAATGCGAGTGTAACTTTTTCCAGCATTGTAAATTCTCTAAATTTTTGTTTTCTCTACCTCTCTCTTAATCACTAACCGATAGCAACCAAAATTATAAGGTTTGTACGGAGGCATGAATTTTCAGGAAAACCTATACAATGGGAGATGAGATCGAGAAGGAAAAATGATCTGCAAATAAATTTCACTTAATTACAGATCGATCATATCCAAACTTTCGTCTTTGTAGCATATGAACTTGGAGTGTGAAATAAAAGTTTTCAGGAAAAGCACTCCAATGGAATCCGAGGTGTAGCTGAAAAATTAAATCGATCTTCAACTAAAGTAACTTTAATTAATGACCTTCGCAATCAAGCTTGCATCATTTGTAGCGAATATCTGTATGTATTGGGCCGGGTAGACCAGTCGGTATAGCGCCTGGCTACGAGCTGGACGGTCCGGCGATCGAATCCCGGTGGGGGCGAGATTTTCCTCACCTGTCCAGACCGGCCTCGGGGCCCACCCAGCCCCCTGTACAATGGGTACCGTGTCTTTCTTGGAGGTAAAGAGCGGCCGAGGCATTACGCTGACCCCTCACCCTTTCCAGTGTCGTGGTCAAGAAAGAGAAGAATTCTATCTCTACTTCACTTATGGGCCGTAGGGCCTGTACAGAGCCTCAGTGCCTGTAAAAGGGTGCACTTTACCTTTTATACCAGATTGGGGTTTTTAGGAAAATCGTATTAACTGAAGCTGCAACACAACCGACAAGGCATGTCGCTCTTCAATTGATGTGCTTATAATTTTTGACCGATCTAAAGTGCCGTACATAATGTTTATCGGATGTGTATGCAACGTCACGATACGAACTGTCGGAAAATCACTCCAACGGAAACCGAGAAAAAAGAGAAATTACATCTATCTTCATGGAGAACGCCTTGCTTTCTGATTGCCAACAACCATAATTTTATAAGAATAATGCGCTGAATTCTAAATATCAATTATTCGGAAAAGTCTCTCCAACTGAAGCCGAAACACAGCCCACAAATTATATTTGTCCCCTCGATTAGAGTGCCTCTAATATTGGTTCAAAACTTGAAGTCTGAAGCGAATACTCGTGGAGTCCAATGTATGAATTTCCGGGAAATTCATTCCAATGGAAGGCGAGATAAGATCGCGAAGTTATATTGCTCTTCAAGTAAAGTTCCCTTGATCATATACCTGTCGAAAGCACCTTTTCGTCATTTGTGGCGAATGAGCGTGTATTATGAAAATGAGTTTTTACAAAGATCCCGAGGTGCAGCCTAAACTTAATTTGCCCTTCCCGTAACGTGTTTTTAATTCCCCCCCCCCCTATTAGAACGAAAATTGCACAACGAATATAGTTCATGTGCATGGCGTTCGATATTAGAATTTGTAGAAAAATTGCAGGCACATTGCGACTGCAGACGTACAAAAGAAATTTTACTGATGTGGAGGGTTGATCCTGACTTTAAAATTATGGCGGAGAAACATGACATAAATATAACTACAACATAACATAACACAACACAATCCCACTTCTAAATCTCCCTTCAAAAAAGCTAGTTAGTTTATACATAAAATTAAAAGTAACTGAAAAAAGAAAAAACGCCGACATATTGCTATGCTGTTTATTTGTTTTTTCAAAATTTCAGTGTATTTGTCGTCCACCGATTTCACTGGTTGATTTCGGCAGAAATGTGAATCACCAATAGCGTTGGATATCATCATGCCTACAAAATCTTTTTCTTTTTTAGTTTAGATTAGGACGGGCTCCAGCCCGGCAGCCAGCCCCCCCCCCCCTTCGGTGCGCACTGATGTGGTTGGACATTACCACGTAGTAAGAATTTGTACTTTAATAAATTGCACGCAGATATGGGGTAGGCGTTCTGAGGGGTTCAAGGGTCCAGAATCCTCAATGTTTTCTTATGGACCCGTTAACACACGAGGATGAAAGAGGTACGTACTTCCGAAAAGTCGGAAGTCAGAAGACCCTCTAGTCAGGGCAAAAATATCTAGAAGATCTAAATTGCCATGGAAACCTCAAGTCTCTCACAGATCAGAGACATGTATTATTATTAACTTACCATTTTTTTATTTCTTTTACAGTTTAACACATTCACAGCTGCGTAGTTTTGGTGGGTCTTTCAGATTGTATGAGAAACAAAATTATATTTCCGGCACTTAAAAGATTTCTTAAAATTTGTTCTGCGCGAAATGATTTCAGCCCGTACCGATATATCCCAGAACAACAGCCAAAGGAATAAGCAAAGTGAAATGGACTGTAGACTCCTTAATTCAACCAGTGAATATTGTCAGTCGCTTCACTACCAATGACATTTCGTGACACAGCTGCCGAGACTGTTGCTTGGAGAATGATATATTAGAAGAAGTTAAGAATTTAAAAGGATGAAACTCCATATTACACCCGCACATTTCGCTCTATTCGTCATCATGACAGTATCCAATTTACTGCCACAAACAATACGCGCATTGCTTGTATCACGTTAACAAATCCGTGAGACAAAGCAAATTAACAATGTTCACGCTGTCTTTCTGTCTCGTGTCATTCAGTCTTCCGTAACTAGATATAGAAAGTGCACATATTTGTGGGTGTTAAGCACTGGAAATGTTACATATTCGTGGAAATAACGGCACCGAAATTTCCATTTGTCCTGTCACAAAATACCTGAATATTCTGTTTCTCGACAAGTGTGGGAAAGTGTATGCAAAAGTCCTATTAAAAATATCAGCATTGCATTCTATCTGCATTTACTATACGTCACTGTTCAGTGATGTGCAGCTAATGTTAGTATTCACATGGGCTAGTAGGGAGACAAAGTAGTCAAAAATGTATTTCAGATATTTCGTTGTACTGCTTTAAACGATATAATCTATGTACGTGAAAAAGTGCTATTAAAGAAAATGAGTGTTACTGAATGGTCACGAACACCCAGCCTTTTATCAAACGTGAAGTTACATTTAAACTTATGATTGGAACGGTGAGTAATTTAGCACGTTGGTGTAAACGTTTCAGAACAACCCGCTGCTTCCAGCACGAAGGAAAAGCTTTCAAACGTGCAATATTTGTGAATGAAATAAGAAGGTGCATTCCTTAGAATACGGAAAGTTAGGCGTGAGACAAAATAGATTATGATTATTTGTACAGTTCTAAACTGAATAAAAGGGAGCTTTCATCCTCACTGTGGCATAGGGCTAATGTCTCTCCATATATATGGGTTTCTTCAATGCATTGGTTTTGCTCATACTTGTAGAGAATTTTCGTACATTCCTGCTCCTCATAAACGCTTGTTCAATACGTGATTCAATGCTTTATATCAAGCACAGTGTACAGAATATCAACCTGTGTTACGTGACATTTGGCTCTTAAATCGTGGTATTCAAGTAATGTCATTAAAGTGGGATATAAAAATAGAATAGGAATAACATACTCGATATAGGGACTAGGCTAGTGACTTACAGATCCAGTGTTCTATTCTCGGCAGTGGACAGAACTATTTGATAACTAAAGAATAAAAACCAACTAGATGTCACTTATTATTTTACTGTACTTCTTATAGGCTCAACATGTTTCGGGCACTACTATACCGATCATCAGGAGCTCGCGACTATGATGTTATTTACCACATTGGTCGCTTCGTTCTTGGTTTGCTGTATGTTGGAGGTTAGGTGCAGTTAGCCCGGACACTACTCCACTGTATGAATTGGTGTTGTACCCAGGGGCAATTTAACTTTTAAAGTTTAAGTATCCTTTGCACTTCCGCACATTTGTTAATCACTTGAATTTGTTTCTTTGCTTAAAAAAAGAAACTTTCGATTTACGTATATAAGGATATATGCAAATGAAACCCTTACCTTCCTTGCTGGGAAGCAGGTGTTCCATTTCTGTGTCATGGGTTTCACCTAAACGTTCTACTTCATACTCTCTCCGGGCTGTCGTAAGAACAAGTGCCACACGGCATTGTCTAATTTCATATTCCTCTTGCTCACAAACTTCACATGGAGTTCCATTAACTGCTGTGCAATGAGACACGAATTCTCAGAACAATAACTGAAGTAACGACACAGTTGTTAGCCAGAAAATCTCTTTCATATTCCTAGGAACCTACTGCAATATTCGACCTAAGTCATTAATATGGAATATTTTTGTATTTACCTCGGATTCCGCAGAAAAATTAACCAGTAACGTACAAATTTCCAGTACCATGAATTCAGCGATATTCACAAAATTTTCCATCATGAGAATCAAATTTATTTTGCAGCTGTTGTGAAGTGAAGTTACGAAAATATCTTCCAACAAAGTAAGAAAAAATTACAATAAGTGGACCTACTAAGTTTTCATTGATAACGAAAGTATGAGAACTAATTAAACTGTGAATTGTAGGTAGGTAGGTTCTGCGTATATCAGTTTGTCCCATATATCGGTTTTTAAGAAAATCACTCGTACGAAATATGTTGGTGCCAAGAAAGTATATTGTTTTGCAACGTGCGTTTAGTTATACACCTTTCTAATCCTAACTAAAGTCTTTTGAACTGAACGTGTCTCGTGCTCCTGCTATGGGTTTTCATGAAAATTCCGCCATTGGCAGACAAGACAAAATCCATGTGAAGATCCCTTACCAAAGAAAATTCCCTTTTTTACTGACCGTTATCAAAGTAAATATCCCCGCTTTTATAGAATAGGCTCAGAGTTTAAAGTGAGAATTATAAGTTAAATGACTTTAGTAAGAACCCAGATACATCCGAAAGAGTACAGCACCTTTCATGCAAAGAGTCATTAAACATTGGCCCATCGAATCCAGAGTTGCAGATTTTCTATCAAATAAGCCCGGTGTTAGAAACATAACTTGTCCGGAAAATCCCTTTAAATGAAGCTGAGATACAGCAGTGAAGTTACTGAACAACTGGATAAAAACGCGCATTATTGCCAAGGAATATAATGATTGTGGGTGACGTTCCAGATATCGGTTCTCATGAAAATCCCTAAGCCGAGATACAGAAGGGAAGTTATGTTGTTTTTCTATTAAGTCCCCTTAAATTACTTCTTTCATTTAGAATTTTTGTAATGTACCACTTATCAGTTTTCTGGAATTTTCCTCCCAGAAAAAGCCATGACATTCTACATATGCCTCTAAAAGGGTTTCTACAGACACCAGCCTCCATACGCTTATGAAATAGTATAGGGATTTTATATATAGTATGTACTCATAACAGTTCCGTTAAAAGGGCCAATTTACATAGACCTGGGATTGTTAGTTCCTGTAAGACGCCAATCGATATAAGAATAAAATCTCTCTTCTCTTCTGTGGCGTTTCGGCCCGTCCTCGGGTCATGGTTCCCTTTCGAGGCTTCGCGATCACACTCAGACAGGCCACACTCGGTAGGACTGCTCTGGAAGAGTGATTAGTCGAAGCAGTGGCATCCACTTGACAAAATACGACACTCATAAGGGACAGACACCCATACCTCCGGTGGAATTCGAACCTACAATCCCAGTACGCGAGCTGTCACAGACCCGCGCCTTAGACAGTGAGGCCACTGGAATCGGCTAAGGACAAAATGCAGAGTCTGAAGGCGACGCTTATCCTATGCATAAAAAATACCACTTCAAGGCATTTCTGTAATAGCATCACTAAAACAGTCATTGCATACTTTATTAAGCCTGCAACAAAAGACTACTGATCACACTCCAACTATGGCAATACTAGGACCCCAAAGTACATAATTCTTTTGTGTCTAACAGAGTGTAACATAAGTTGTCCCATTTTGTACGCTGCATACTGTCACTAACTACAAGAGACATTTCTCGAAATATAGAAGAGGGCTTGTGCAGACAAAGGTCCATATGTGCCTATGAGAGAGCTACTCAATAACCAATACAGAGGCATAAAATAAAGCAAATTAGTATTCGATAAGTGTTTTGTAATGGAAAACCTGAAGACGCTATTTTTAATCATGCCCAAATTAAGGCCACGAAATTTAACATTCGAGTCTAGTGGACTCGTTTGATGTGCTGTGACCTCAAAAGCCTCAGTTCCTAAGATGATATTTGTATTCTGCACACGTGGCTTGAGAAGGGATAATTAGAATTTGCTTTTCGAAATATACTCAGTTCTTAGAATTTTAATTTGAAATTATAAACAAGTACATTTAAGTTTTAATTGAAATGGAAAGGTTTTTATACTATTTTATATAAGTACTCTACACTATACCTTAAAATGGAATTACAGTTCCCCACCGCAGAAGAATAATCACTCCGGGTTAGCATTTGATACAAAAAATTCAGATGCTCGTCCAGTGCGAGTCTAGGATACGTTATGAATAGCTGTTAATCCCACCTGTGTAGATACGACACAGATTAAGTTTATGCTTCCTACCAAAGGCATTTTCCATTTCTCGTTTATGTTTTAGTGGAGACTCTAAATTTAATATATATTTAAACAAAATTTTCCGTGTATTAAATTATTTTCCAAAGGATCAACGAATATTTCCTTTTCCTTTTCTTTTATTTGATTAATTTTGTTGAGTAAAAGAAAGGTTTACAGTTTTCAGCAATGTATGTGCGTTTTGGAAGATAACATGAAATTTGAAAGTTATGATAAATCATCAGGTATCCTTGTTAAAAAAAACAATGTGTTCAAATCACTTCCATGCTTATAACACAGCAGGGCTATGGAACGAAATCTAGGATGAAATGTACACAAAGTCGTCAGACACAATACAGTTCTATACTCAATTCATGTAACACATTTTAATGTGACAAAACAGTGACTATTACACACTCACAAAACACACCAACAAACGAACATTGAATGTGCTTATAAATGTGAGTTTTTGGTTTGTTTGATGAACGAACATGGAACACACAATTGTTAATACATTCAGATGTTACGTAAAGTCATTTTCGACTACGGTTTCAATGTATGTCTCAATGTCCTATATTTCAAAAGCCCCTGTCAACTGGTGCATAAGCTTGTCACCTCCTTATTGTTTGTTTTGTAAGTTTCGTTTAAGTCACTACGAAGAAGGAAACTAATACGAAAAGGTATAATGATAAAAAAGACAAAAGTGGAAATAGAGAGAAAATAAAAAAACCGAAGTAGACATAAAAAACAAGCTGCGAAATTTTATAATTCCTCTGAATAACACGTGCGAAAGGAAATGATCTGTAAGTATTTAAAAAATCATGAGAGTATTATAGGCTAACTGTTATTTCTGTCCGTGGTCGCAGTCTTCAGGCGTAAAAGAATAATTTGGCAGTGGGGAGAATTCTTGTACAGAAAGCCAACATTGCTCTTTAGAGGACCTACTGCGGGCGGGGCGTCAGCTGTTCCGATAAAGCAAAAGCAGAGCCAAGCGTGGTTGTTGCTTGCTACTTGCTTCTATGCACTGGCTATACCCATTCGTACGTGAACTCATGAGTTTATTTAGTGTAATTCTGAAACTGAATTCAGGAACATACCCCCTTTTGTTTTGTAGACTTCACATTTGCTGCAGCTTGAACTCTGTTGTATTTTGTACCTGCTGTCAAATCACTGAAATTTGCCTTTGATATTTGCGTTGTTGATTCAATTGGCCGCAGGCAATTGGTACTTTTATTTTTGTGAGTTGAAAGGTCAAATTAATTGGAGACATGAAATGAAATCCAATTCGGAGTGACAATTTTAGAGGTTTTCAATGGAATGTGGTTAATGAACAAACAAAATCAAAGCACGGAGGAGAATTAATAAAACTTTCTGAAGAGCATCACAAGTACTCAAAATTTGGCATCTATGGAATTGTTTATATTATAATTATATTACCCTGATAATTAATATTTTTGGTGTTATGGTCAAACGACAAATTCAATGGAATTGACCTGCAAATTAAACATAATCGTTGTTTACCTCACACACACCTTTCATTTAAGCGCTGTATTCAGTCTTTCAAGTGACTGTATTGTAAAATAATATGTAGAAGTTCTGCTTTTGTAAATTATATTTTATCTATGAATTTTATACCTTCCAACTTACGTTGTGGTATGTACAGTCTAATAGCCGTAACAATTAGGATATACGAAAAAGAGGCACACTCGCTTTGCATGCTGGATAACTGAGGCTACAGTCACACACTCAGAGCATGCAATACTTACAGCTTTTCTTCGGCAAAAATGGTTTCGCGAACGCGCCTCAATATTACGTTTATACGTGCATTGCCTGTCTATTTGTGCGAAGTACTGGCATATGCAGTTCTGTATGGAGAGAGAAATGGAGTAGTTTATCAGTCTAGCCGCTTCGCAGGCCTGAACTGCTCCAACAATTTTAAACAATTTTTAAAAATATTTTAGATTTTAAAAAATGTTTATTTTGTCTGCACTCACACTATGAACGTGGCTTCATTAGTGGCAGGATTTCATTAACTCCTTGTTTTTCTTTACTACATGTTTTTACCTATCTTTATGTGCCTTTACGTCCCGCTTTGTACACGTCGGAGACATGATATGAATATTTATGGTTTGATAATTCTACCCTATGTTGTGCGCAAGCTACGAAAGAGTGGAATTTAAATCTGCGGACCCAGTGTGCCATCATATCGCGGACAATACAAGATTAGTCTTTTCTTTACTTTCTACAATTTTTAAATAGTAAAGATTCGTTGTCTATAGCCAATACTTAACCAAGTTGTGTCACTTGCCAAAATCTCTGACCAGTTCTGAGAGAGAACACACAAAATCTATGTAATAATACTCTTGTTCGTGATTTATTTACCGGTGCTTTCGATTGTTTACTTAATGCGGCCTTCAGTGGTAGGCCAAGTCCACCTCATTGTTGTGATTTCAAAACAAACACAGACACACCACACACTCGTTAGGACATCTCTTAACCAGGATCAGCTGGTCGCAGAGGCCGTTACCTACGCAATTCACGACAAACACAAGACAAGAAAGTCCATGCTTTTAGCGGGATTTGATAATGCTGTCTCACCAATCAAGCGCCTTCACTCGCTTTAGACTGCATGGCCACCGATACCAGGCTTATTAAGAGGATAAGAGGAATCTGAAAACAAATTTACAGTACTCGCTTGAAATTTGCTTATAAATGCCATGGGAAATAACAATATCACCAATCCATTTAGTATTCTTGCTCTGAGCATTTAACCAAGGACTTAACGAATACAAATACTTGTAAAATTGTTTCTGTTCATGCCTTGAAGGTATCTGGGGAAGTGGAAACATTGAAAAGAGGCCAGTGGTCAGCCTCACGCCTCCTGTCGCTTCACCCAGAGGAATGAACTGTGGTAATTTTGAATTGTGCCATCCCCGTTGTGTATAGTAACGAACAGGTAGGGTAATTACAGTCAATAACACAACAAATAATAAAACGCAGTGTCTGGTGATACGATAACTGTGAACCGAACACAACATAAAACTTGTACATCAGACTACTATAGCAGTGTTTCTAATCCCACACTATAATAACACATAACACGACGGAAGCCGAGCACACCCCAAGACGAAGAAGAGATCACACGCACACGCGAACAATAAGGAACAACCGGACACATTAGAAATACCAAAAGGGATACAAGAGTACAACACACGTAAGTACCATTTATTTATTTACCCCCTAGTCACTAGAGAGGAGAGACTTCTACCGCAGAAACTACCATTGCACCAAGCCTTCACACTAAGAAACCAAGAAGCAAACACTTCATCGACGACAGATACCTACGAAGGAGAGGCATTATGTTAAGTAACGCGCAATGGTATCTACAACGGGAACAAACTGGACACTAACATACAACGCGACGGACCCTCCCCCCAATTTGCTCACTGCCCATGGACTAATCACTAAGCTCCACACTCAGGCTATAAGCCATGTTAAAATCCTCGATGATGGGATCTCAACATCGTCGCGCGACTGCATACTTTCTATAAACCCTCTTACAGCATACAAATCTTTCGGATGAAAAACCTGATGATGGCCAACATTGCCCGAAACATGTAGTTTTATCAATTTCTAATAAAACATCAATTAGATACACATTGTTGTGTTATTGACCGTAAGTATACTAACTATTATGAACTATGGTACACACTACAGAGAAGGCTGCGTTGGTACCAGAACTTGTCTGGATGCTGTGCAGAATAGGAAAACCTCTTGCTTGTATCTGAAACCTAAGCACGATTCATCGGATATCACACCCATACTTAGATAATACACCGACTGCGCTATCCAGACACCACCAGGGAGTTAACTGTAACTATAGAATATTACATATGTAGTTGCTGAAAATTAGTTACACGCAATTAAGAAGCAGCCGTTTGAATTTTGTCGATTCTGCTAAGTTCTTATTGGTGTAAATGCCCAGAAACTTAGTTATTGTTTCTTTAGATGTTTATTTGTTATTAGTAGACCACTGCGTACAGAAAGTTGGTATTGAATTGGAATGTAAGTGAAACATTCTACTCCAATGGCTACAATCCACACCTGGTCCCAGTTCAGACGTTGACCGTTACGACTAAACTAAAACAAAGCTGTGGGTGCGGCGTCTTAAGACAGCCTCACAGAATCCCCATGGAGTAGTTTCCCCAAATAGCGCCATGTAATTCCCACTACACAGATAAGTTTAAGTGGCTGTAAGTTTCAAGTGCACTTGGAAGGTAACATATAGATAGCCTAGGATGGTCGAAAGTGCCTAGAAAGTCACTTGTACTTTAGTAATTCAATGTGTTATAACTTTACGTAAAAGACATGTTAGATCTTCTTTCTCCTCTAATGCTTTGTGCCTAGTCTCCCGAATGTCGCAAATGATCAATCAAAAGAAATGTTTGAAGAACCAAAGTATTTGCGTTCTTTTTAGTTTTTTAAATTCCTTTGAATGCAAATTTCATGAAGCTTTTTCTCTCTATTATTCGCGATCAGTCAAAAGTACACCTATCCATCCTGCCTGCACTTAAGTTCCAACCAGCAGCAACTCGAGGTATGTCCAGTAATTTTCTTTCTTCTCATAACTCTAATGAATACACCAGCAATTCATGACATGCAAATTTACTAACCCCAAAAAGAAACTTCATACATGCAAGTACACTCACCTACACTACTGCGACAACACACATGAAAATCATAACTTTTAAAAATGAAGGTACACTTTCTGCCAACTTTGATCACTCGACAAAAAGCTACAAAAATGTCGCATCAAATATACAACACAAATACCAAAACTTACACTAACACTACTTCAAACATCTTTACAGAACCAGGCGGCATATGTGGTAACCAATGCTATCGTCGTGAGCTCCAGATGGTGGGCATAATGGTGCCCGAAACATGTTGACCCTAACATAAGCATAATAAAGTAATAAGTGGCATTTAGTTGGTTTTTATTCTTCAGTTATCAAGATGATGCACGGTCCAACACGTGTCAAATGATTAAATCTGTTTCACGAAATTATTTACATTACTTGTTTAAGTGCTTTGGAATTAAATATACAATTAATATCTACTTCAACTTTCGACAGTTATTTTGACATACTTGATGCTACATAGATTCGCTGTGAGTTTTCTCTCCTACAGGTCTAAAAGGCAGACATCTCTTCTGTAAAATATTGTACTCAATGTCAAAATTTTCTTCACACTCAGCTGTGAGTTATGGTCAGAATCAGTGCCACGAGAAACTGTAGCTCCTCATTATGACTATATTGCTGTCCAAAAATGCAATATATTTTAGAAGTGAAATTTTCGCTGTGGATACAACGAAGGAACACGGAAAAGTAAAAGTATAGTAGCACTGTGCCATTTCTTCTTATCATCGGTAGTAGATGGAGGTGGTCAGTATTTATTCTTGGCCGCATTACACAAGGCGCGCCTAAGTTAGACTTTTGTAGATCTAACATCATGACTGTTACAATTGGGAGGGAAAAGAAGTATATAATGTTCTCGTTTTCGAAAAAAAATGTATAATTTTTCTTCTTCTCATACAAATTACATACTATTTTAAACCCGGAAATTTTATTAATAGATTCACAATGGCGCCAACCACGAAACCCGAATTTAAGCTGCTGTGTTCGAATCCACTGCCTTAAAGTGCGTTTCCCTGACGGACATTTTGATATTACTTCTCACTGACGCCTCGGTATCCTAAGACACATTTTCCCTTGCCTTTCCAGCTAATTTTTGTTCTTCTTCTTCTTCCATTGGCACTACAACCCACTTTGGGCTTTGGCCTGTCGAAAAATGTCCTTCCATTTTTTCCTATCTGCCACCAGCTCTCTACATCTTCTCACTCCCAGCACCTGAAGATCTCTTTCTACTTCCTCTTTTCATCTTTTTCTGGGTCTTCCCTTTCTTCTCGTTCCTTCCAGTTCTTGAGTGAAGATATTCTTGGGCATTTTATCCTCCTCCATTCTCTCTAGGTGACACAACCAGCTTATCCCTTTGCCCTTTTATATATTTTACTATATTTTCTCATTTACTCATCTCTTCTAGCTCTCGATTCGTCCTTCTTTTCCATTCCCCGTTTTCATATTTAGGACCATATATTCTTCTAAATACTTTCCTTTCAAAAAT
>Ga0136643_10003136_pt1 | contig 22076 bp, 17 predicted proteins | sample TergutLab28metaG_FD_96883 | JGI IMG/M metagenome (GOLD analysis project Ga0136643, IMG submission 96883) | Labiotermes labralis P1 segment gut microbial communities from Petit-Saut dam, French Guiana - Lab288 P1 (version 3) (version 3) | ecosystem: Host-associated > Arthropoda: Insects >... | reverse complement strand
TGTTTTTCGGACTCGGCTAACGAATATGGATTCGGCTAACGAATGTTTTAGTGGATGTGCGCGCTAACATAAAGCAGCAAACATGAACGGTCGGGCCATTCCAGGAGCTTATCTTTTCCGTCTGTATGTGTGTTTCGGCTAACGAGGATTTCGGCTAACGAATGTGATTCCGGAACGAATTATCTACATCAGCCGAGGTATAACTGTACATGCTTCTCATGTAGCCCTCCTGACTTAAATTTAGTATTAGCCAATTTCATATTTTGTATGCATGTAAAATAACCACTGCCACTGGGTGACAACCCAATTGCAGTTTATTATTATTATTATTATTATTATTATAAGTGTAATCTTTCTTATACCTATATTTGGATCACTATATCTAGGTTTCGTAATTTCCATTCTGTGCTATTGTTACACTCACTCACACACACACACACACACACACACTCACACTCATACTGTCTCTCTCTCTCTCACACACACACACACTCACACTCACACACACACTCACACACACACACTCACACTGCCTCTCTCTCTCTCTCACACACATACACTCACACTCTCTCTCTCACTCACACACACACACACACACACACACACACACACACACTAGACATTACGTTCCTACGTAGCCACTAGCTACCACATAGTTTGTCGCTAATTATTCCTTCATAACAAATATTTCCTATTTACTGCTGCCATTATTTCCACATCTTCCTCTCATACAGCTTAAGACGCAATTTCGCCTCTCTTCTGGAGAAAAAGTAATTTCTAAAATGTAATTATATTTAGACACTCTATTTCTCTTAGCTGCTTTATGCGAATAGATAAGTTTGTAGAAGTCTAACACGGAGTTTAAATTTGCTAATGAATAATAATAATGGGGTATCATGTTCGACACCAGTGTTAATATTCTGGCAACAACAATAATGATAATGTCTATGATAATTTTGCCCACATGAGTTGTACATATTAGCTCTGGAGGCAGTGAAACAAAACTTGACTTAAAGATTTGAATCATAAAAGCAAAACTTCTTTCACGTCAGAGATACCCTGTACTGGGAGAAACCTATTCTTGGAATGAGATTTTTTCTCAAAATATTTTAGTAAAAGTCATATTATTACAGTTAAGAAGAAGAAGATTTTGATAATGATGCTGAACATGATGGTAACAACGATCACAATTAGAACGACACTTGGTCCATATGCGTCCACAGCGCAGCCCACATTATCTGAAGAAAAAAAACACATACACACAAACACGAGAAATTACCGTCACTATCAGAGTTAATTTCACACTGTTCCTGCGATTTGATTTCATGAAAAGTTCGGTTAGTATCTAATGAAGCGGGAGGCACAAGGAAGGCACCGACAATCTTGCGCGAACTGAGCACGAAGTTAGACTGCCTAGCAGACGGCCGAGCTGCTTGTCTGGACGCACTGTCCGTCCGTCACACCTCCCTCCTCCCCCCCAATTGGGTGTAAAATGGAGGCTGTCAGTTTCAGTAATTCAGGCGTGAGTGTTATTTAACATGAATACATACAGGTGAATGAAAGTGTATCCAAATAAATCTGATTTATTTATGTTGAACCCTGTATCGGCCATGAACGAGATATCTCGTTAAGAAACGTCGGTCGTCTATGCTGTAAACACTTTTTCTAATATTGGCAATGTGTAAGTGGCAATAAACTCTCTTGTCATATCTTTAAAATTCAAAGTTCGTTGTGTTTTCAGTACTGGAATTTATAAAGAACGATAAATGTACTTAGTAAGTAATTTTTCATTATGTGTCCTTTCCGAGACGCTAAATTCAAGATACTTGACGGTAATAATTTGGCCTGTTAGTTTGTACGGAGGTCAAACACGTTTATTTACTTGTAAGGAAGAACATACATAACATATTCCTGAAAGTATTGTTCAGGTAAATATTTGAACGTAACAGCGGTGAAGGATATCACGTAAGGCGGATCTTCATGGATTTTGCAGATTACCAAGTATTATTGGGTAGTGAAGTGGGAAAACTACGAAGACAATGCGGTGTAAGTAAAATATACGGAGGACATTCTGGTGTAATAACCCTTTGTTTCATAACCGTTTATAGTAATGAAGCCTGATGTTGACTAATTCCTGAGCTAGTTCCGTCTGCCCCACGAACCTGTCTGCTTAAGATTCAAGTCTAACGGACTGATATTCCCTAGCTTTTGCCTCAGGATTCACTCTCACAGCTGCTCAGCACGAGGGTCATGTTGGAAGATAAGGAGAGATGATCAAAGCAAGGAAAAGGAACAATATTTTTGAAGTGAGATTTGAATCCATCACTTGCACTGCTTATTCCCTGAACAGGAAGACAGCAATCTCCTTCGAAACGTCGATAACCCTATAGCAGTCAGCATGGCGTCGTATCGCAGACGACATGAATCTTCGACGTTTTTGAATAGCTGGCGAAACACGGTATTAAACGCGTCCTGTTTGTTCCGACAGTCGAGTGAGTGACTGATGCGGGTCGTAATGTACGCTGTGTGAATCATTAATTGCGGTCGACTCTATTGGCACTCTATTCTGAATCTGGCTAGGATGATGGATGCGGGAAGTGTGAGGCAAATGACAACTGTTCGTTGCTGTGTGAAACAACGTCTGTTCTAGTGTCATGTAAACGATATCAGCTCGTTACTCTGGTTTGAAGAGGGATGTAAGCGTAAGAGCGCAATAGTTTTTACTGCTCTCCGAAACGAGGACCGCAGTATGAAGCAATAAGATACGAGAATAGCAACACATCTGTTGTATCTATGTTCGTACATCCGTACCAACTTGTACAAGTGAAAATCTCAATATGGGATGTACGATTTATAGCTTATTTATATTCCTGCGACGGATCCAATGCTATATGGAAAGTACAGAAGCTTTATTGCGCTCAGAATTCAGAAGAAGAGCACAGCATTTTTGTCATCCATACAGGGGGAACCATCCATTTGTGCCCCTTTGCAATTTTAAAACATCGATCTTCCCGTTCAGGTTGTAATAATAAAGAACAAATTCCTGACAGAAAAACCGTGACATATTTTAGTTGACCAAGGAATTAAGACTTGAAAGTATCTTTCATTCTTATTTTTATTCTTATATGTTTCTTCCATCCCTCTTAGGTCAAAGTGAAATTTTTTCGATATTATATAACGGGTAATTTTGGGTATTACTGAATGAGGAATATCGTGATTTATTCAGCTCAGTTAGTATGTTCAGCATAACTAAATCAAGGAAACTACGATTATGCTCTTTTGAACAGTTTTCCCCTGTCGCTGTAGCAATAGGTACGCAGAAAATCCTTTGTTCTTTACGACGTACATTACAGTAATAGGCGCAGGTCTCTGTAGACCTGTCACAGTGGGTCTTAAAAACTACAGTAGACTACTATGCAGAGGCTTCTCCTAAGTACGTTTCCCCTACACGCCTTTCCTTTCACGATATTTTGGATTCTCCCTTTAAGTACAATTATTCAGTTGAAGTAGTCCGTAAGGGCAGCGAATGAGATTTTTTTAATACTATGGCGTAACAGACTAGTGGGCCAAGACCTCCTCATTATCGACGATTCACCATCACACTCAGACGCAATACACTTGGTAGGATTCCTCTGGACGAGTGATCAGACCATCGCAGAGACCTCTACCTAACGACGCACAACACTCACAAGAAACAGACATCCATGCCCCGGCGGGATTGGAACCCACAATCCCAGCAAACGAACGTCCTTTAGACCGCGCGTCCACTGGGATCGTCAGCGATTGAGAATAGAGCTTTCTAAATCAGACTTATTTCATATAAAATTATGAGGGCGTACTCATAAGTCCTTAGCCCGACCAGGAAGGAAACGAGCTACAGCGACCAAACTCGGGATTTATTCAGCATACTCTCCACGAAGCTCAATACACTTCTCAACCAGTTGCTCTAACTTTTGCAACCCACTAAAAAAAATTCCGTTCAACCAGGTCTCCGCGGCTGCAATGACCTCCGCGTCGGACGAAAAATGGCGACCTTTCAATTTTTTTTCAGTCCAGGGAACAGGTGGTAGTCCGACGGGACCAGATCCGGACAATAGGGTGGGTGATCAAGACTCTGGAAGCCCAGGTAGGCCAGTTTCTTCTGGGTTGCAAGTGCCCGGTGAGCCGGGGCATTGTCTTGCAAGAACAAGACCCCTTTGGTGAACTTCCCGCGGACGGCGTTTTTCCTTCGAAATGTCCTACAATTACACCAACAGAGATGAGTAATACTCCGCGTTGATATTTTAGCCCTTTGGAAGATAATCAATGATGAGGATGCCGTCTTGATTTCAAAAAACGAGGCGAGAAATTTTCCAGGGGATTTTTGCACTCGGAATTTTTTGGGGTGGCGTGAGCCGCTATGCCGCCACTCCATTGATTGTTGCTTTGTCTCCGGGTCATAGTGATATAACCGGGTTTCGTCCATGGTCACCAATCGTGACAGGAAATCATTTGGATCGCGCCGAAAAAATTCCAAAAGTTGCTCAGACGACTGGCATCGTTGACGTTTGTGATCCCCGTTCAGGCATTTCGGGACCCACTTCGCGAAGAGCTTCTGCATGTCCAAATCTTCATGAATGATGGACCCAACCCGATCACGTGAGATGTCCAGTTGCTCAGCTATTGATTTAGCCGAAATCCGGCGGTCTTCCAAGATTAGCTAGTGAATTTGATCAATAATCTCCGGGGTGGTCACTGTTTTGGGCCGTCCAGGACGAGGCGCATCATAGGTGGAAAAATCACCACGTTTAAACTGGGTCACCCAGTTTTTTTATGGTGGCATACGATTGTGCATGTTCCCCTAATGTTTCTGTCAGAATGGCGTGAATTTCCTTTGGCGCCCAGTCTTGCAGAGGTAAAGAAAATCCCGATGTTAGCTCGCGTCTCCATGTTGTTGAAATCGTGCGCGTCGCCTAACATGCTTCCTTTCAGCCTCTGTAATAAGAAAAGACTTGCAATTCGACACATGAACAGACCTCTCTTTCCAACGACACTATCGATTCCGTCCTACGACATCGGGAAGTATGTCGGGCTAAGGATTTATCAGCATCCCCTCGTAAAAATCCGCTTCGTTTTCGCGTAATTAGACTATAAATATGCTATAAAAATTATAGCACGCTCTGCATGTGGCACATCCGCTCCTCACCTGTAACCCCATATTTGTAACTACAGGCTATATAAGACAGTTCAGCCTGAGTTCTCGTTCACAGTACACGCAATGTATTAGGGTATAATGTCGCAACTGCCCACAAACAAAACGAGACCTATTGTTTCGGGGACCTTAACAAACACAGAAACTTTATTAATTGGGTGTGAAAGGTGCCAGTCATTTTACAGTCTGAAAGAAATACTTATTTGTTTGTAATAAACAAAATTTAATTTCTGTCTTGTCGCTGTAGGGTGGAGAATGCCTAGCATGTGAAACTGGTTGGTATGGTTATTATACGACAAGATAGAATGGGAGACCTCGAAATTAGATTTCGACGCTTTCGGCAACGGAAGTACTTTGCTCGACCAGTTCTAGTCCCTCCTTACAGCGTCGGTATCGATTTATTCGCCAGTTGCTTCCCGCTTGCAGCGTGTTTTGTAACAAACGCAAGGTAATTTATTTCCTAATACATGTATGCAGTATGCAATGGATGAGCTTAACTTTGTGCACTGTTTAAGAGGGCAAAGGATTGAAATTTCGGACATCTGCATACAGTTACATCCACTGCAAGAAACTGACTCAGTTCGCACAGAAAAGAACGGCAGCGCGGGAAGAAACAGCAACATTTGTATTGAATTACCATCCGAAAAGAAAATGCTATATTCGTAAATGACGTGAACGGTGGGCTGACGGTAGAACATGTTTGTCACTCGAATCGTGAAAGACATAAAACGTATAGTAATAATAATAATACATTAAATGCCCTGAAAACCGGCTCACTACATGTTTCAGAAACAATATTACATATGAAACAATAATGAGGTTTCATTGATTGAGAAAAACATTTCTTTCACAATATGCTATTATTTGTTTGAAATTTCAGCGTTACAAAATTCAGAATACTATTGTATAGCTTTAGTTTTACATTGCTGTGAAACCTGTGTACGTGTTATATGTAGGTACATTTTAAACCTAGTGTTGCGCAACGAACTTCTTCTTTGCATTCTTATAATGAAACCAACCATATGCACTAATTTCTCAAATTGATTTTTGGAATAAAACTCTGCATGTTTCGGACAGTTCCTCTGTCCATCATCAGGAGTTTTTCACTGTACGCACAGCAATGGTATATGTCATACAAGTTTGCTGACAGCTTGCTGCTCGCAAGCTGTCAGCAAAATGTAGAACGGGAACATGTAGAGTTCTATTCCAAAAATAAATTTGAGAAATTAGTGCATCTCGTAGGTTTTATTATAAGAATTTATCACGATGCACGGTCACCTGGACGTCAAATTGTTGTATGCATATTGAACATAAAGACTGCATTTTGTTCACAACGAAGTAAACGCAATGAAATTTGTATGTGGGAGAGAAGTAATCCTACATTATAGTAATTAAAAGAACATCGAAACCCTTGAAACTGCTGTGAAGCACTCGCACCTACCATTGACCTGTGGAATGCCTGTATCAGCTGAGGTCATTAAGGTCTATATCCAACACGGGACTACTACCACGGACTAAGCAATGTATAGCTTGTGGGGGGGGGGGGGTTCCGAGAAGCATTTTGCTGTCTGATATTGCCGGTAACAAATGTGTTTGAAACCGGTGGGAGCGGAAAGGATGGCTGTGTTGACCGAAATGCAGGACGTGAGGTTGATCCAGCAGATGGCAGTAGGAGTCTGCAGGGGTCTGACCGCTGACACCGGTGAGTGAACTGAGTCTTTTAAACTACATCGCAAAGCCTTAATTGCACGACGCAACAGAATACTTCCCAGCAGTCGGAACTGACTAAAGGTAAAGAAATAACAACAATATAATGACGAAGAATAAGATATTACTAGAACAAGGATGATGATGTATGGCGAAGCAAGAGAGGCAGCAGTACCATTTGAACAGTGGCCTTTAGTCGGTTGATCTGCTGAAACTCTATTTCTTCTGTTGCCATTATACACATACTTTTTTTGTCAAACTGATGATGACCTTTCCTAAACTTACGTTTTTATTATTCCCACGACGCAAACTTTTCTTAACTCGCGTGACCGTAAGACGTTCCGTTATCAGTGACGAAAACCCAGTAGCCATGCTGTCATGTTATGTATTCATACTATCCAAGGTTGCCTGAGTAAACTCTAGGGAACATGAATGGTAGCATCAGCTAATGTTAGCCAGACCAACCCTCGGTATGCCTGTAATGACATAAAGTGTTCCGAGTTGCTTACGAAGAATTGCGCCGTTTCGGAGCCCATTTTTTTTTTTATTTCTGCACATGTTGTGTGAAATGACAGCATAGTGGGAAATGTCTGTACCTTGTACACTGCATCTCCGAAGCTACTGAACGGATTTTTATTAAATCTGATATACTAGAAGTATGCAGTAATTTTTTACTTTGGTTGTGTAGACCCAATGCTGTCCATGAATCTCAAACTAAGTACTGATTTAAGAACAGAACCTTTCAAAAATACTGACCTGCTGATCTCTCAGTGATATTATAAGTCGATGTTCACGTATAAATTAAAGTACAGAAATTGTTGTACGAAAAATATACTGCAAATAATACTAACAGTAAACCTGATTCTATAACCGAAGTGGGGTAAAAATCATAAAGATAGATCACAGGAAGGTTACATGATAACTATGATGATGGTGGTGGTGGTGGTGAAGAAGGTGATGGTGATTATGATGATGATGAGGAGGAGGAGGAGGATGTTGGTGGTTGTAATAGTAGTAGTAGTAGTAGTATAGTAGCAGCAGCACTAATAATAATAATATGAAGAATATTGTAGCGTACCATTGCTGCTCACTCTGAAGGAGTCTAACACAGGTATTCCCCATTTTTTTCCCTCCAAATGTTGTTCAGTTACGGTCGAAAACTACCCGGCGATTGTCCAGCACACAGTTCGGTTTCGTCAGTCACAGGAAGAAATTTCTATGTATCACCATTTGGTGGTAAAGGTTTTGTTCTGCTGTAAATTACATTCAAATTACTTTGTGTCTGGACTCTGTCCATCCTCTGCTATTATGAAAAGAACATAACTTTCGAAAAAATCTGTTTCGTTCTTAAGGTTCAAAAGTTAAGAGACTTTGATGGTTTCGTTCAGTAAGAGCGATTCTGAGTCGGCGGACAGCCTTATCCATTAAATGACACTGTACTTGGACCTAGAATCAGACTCTTTCGTCGAGGTACAGTGAGACAAGACCTATACCTACATACATGCATACACATAGTGATATGTCTGTGTTGATACATGTATGCTAGTCAAATGTAATGGCCCCAGATACTTCCGGTCCTCACGGCTATGATAATGACGGCTCCTACCGTCGCATAGTCCGGTATATTTTTTTCGACATTTCGGAGAAATTTCCTGCCGAATTCTTTGGGTCGGAAAATCTTTACCGAAATACATGACGTCGCATTCCAGAATACAGCGACCTCAGTCCACTGCCTATTGAGAACTGAACGGCAAGTGTCCTAAAGTTTTGTAAAATTTCTTACCTAAACAAAAGACCGCAACTTTGCAGGGGTTTACAGGTGTTCGTAACCTAGATCTTTGCAGAATTAACGTCGGGTAAACATAAATACACTGGATTCTGTAAGTATGGATTTGTATAGACGAATTAGAACGTTACGACAAAGTGTGCGGAACACCTGTTGAGAAACTTTGGGAGCGTGTTCGTGAGTAAGAGAGAACAAGGGGGAGGAATTTCAGCTTGCACTTGGAACTTTAACAATGAATAATTCATAGTCATTCCTAACGTTGACGCGCCTAGCCCATAGGGTTGGGATATCATGCTGCAGTAATTTATAGCACTTGTGCTGCGCAATGAGCATAGAATTCTGAGAAGCCCCAAAGCAAGACAGTGTCACGGACACAAAATATCCTGTTGTGTTTACACATCACTTGTGCAGGATATTGAACTCTTTAGGTCCTTAAACTCAGACAAATATACACTGTATTCTTCTGTTAAATACTTTAAGTCTTTGGTTATTTAACGACGCCTTTTCAAGAACATTTTCTGTACGTATCAAATGATGATGTTATTCTTAAATAAAAGATGAGAGTAAATCTAATGTGTGACTTGCAGAGTTGGTGCCATATTTAACGAAGTTCACTTAATGTGTTATGTGAGAAACTTTTAACCCTTTCAGATCCCGTAACGGACTATGTACGACAATTGCGGATAAAGGGCACTTCACGTACAATGTCAAACTGAAGCCGACGAAGTTCATATTACAGTAAGAGAGAAATAACTGAAGAGTGAAACATAGGAACAAGCAAAATAAATAAATATAATGACAAAGAAGGATATGTGGGCAGAAACAGGTGAGCTGGGTCTTAGTGAGTTGACTGTTGAAATGCATCTGGATGTATACTGTTGAACACTATTGGCCCCATCTTGAAGGGTGATGGACTGCTTGACTCTTGAAGATGGGAACGATATGTTGATCCGAAACGTCGGCAGCTAACTACAGATCTATGCTGCGTAACATCTCGGAAGAGCGGGGACCTCATTTACACCGCGGCAGAAGCCTGTAATCACGTTAGAACTGTGTTCTGTGTGAGCTAGAGCACAAACTTTTATAAATATTTTAGATGAACATCAGTCTTCAAAGGGCTGTGTTAATTTTATATAAGATCTGTATATATTTTATATGTACCAGCGCGTCGTAGGAAGGTCTTATGTTCTAACTGCGTATCGTCTTGTCGGATAATCATTAAGACGTGAATCATGTACATTAACATTCCGAAACTCAAGGTTCACCACCGTCATTTACAATGTCTAGAGTTGAACCTGAGAAAATTCCACACCCGTCCCACCTTCATATCCTGTTCCCGTAACATCCGTCTAGATGACATTCTCTCGTCTCTTTCTCGAAATAAATTATAATAATATTTTAATTTCTGAACGTTTTCTTTCACCACATAATTAGACAAAATGGAAGTTAAAATTATTTGCTACTGTAGATTGTAGAGTGACTTAGACAATGGTTGAACAACACGTAAATCTTTGTTCGATGGTTGGTAGGATCAAAACACCCTTCCTTTATCTTCTCTTCCCTTCCCAGAAATGTTCAGCCCTGCACTGGGGACCAATACGCCTCATATAAGGGTAGTCTTTGTTGCATCTCTGGGGATAATGAGACCGATGCACGAAGCTCACGGTTCACCCCCATCTAGTGCCCATGTTATGAATGACTTACTTACTTACTTACTCCATGGAGCAGAGTCTTTCTTGAGAAGCTAACTGGTTTGCAGCTAGTCAAGAAATTCCCCGCATTTCATGAAACCCGAAGGTTCATTACCGTACTCACAAGCGTCAGCCACCTGTCCCTATCCTGGGCCAACCCAATCCAGTCCACATACCCACATTCCACCTCCTGGACATCCATCTTAATATTATCCACCCATCTAAGCCTAGGTCTCCCCAGTGGTCTCTTTCCCTCCGGTTTCCCCACCAAGACCCTACACGCCCCCCTGGACTGGACTTACTATTTCCGCTTCCTTACGCCTTCATGGCACATACAGGGACAGCATTATTTCACTTTACTGAATGAATTATTTTTCTTAGTTATAAATTTTCCAAGAAGTTTCCCGGTCAAAATGTCTATTAATTTATTGTCTGTCTTCACTGAGTGAAATGACATTCTTAGTAAAGGTAAGTGATCCCGTTACAGGCCCGACATGGCCCAGAGGGTGGGTAAAGGTATAGCTCTACTCTTTCATGACTGCGGCACTAGAAGGGGTGAGTGGTCAGCAGCATGCCCCGGCCGCACTTTACCCCCGGGAAAGACCTCCACACCCATTTTACAGGACTTCCATTCCTAGTACAAACACTTAATTGTATCAATGAAAATCATAGTACATTTTACTTCTTCAACCCTTCAGTGATGCTGGGGTTTAAATTCCAACCACTCTTCAGGAGGGATGGATTTTACATTTGTGTTTGTAGTAGACTCCAGTTGACATGTGATGGCACAAGGTGACGCACGGGAGGGGAAGTGAAGGGGAAACTGGCGAATGGAGTGAGTAGCCAGTGCTCTTCACACTACCTCAGAACATGGTGTATCCATCATTACTACCACTGATCTGCACACCTCGGCTGCCAGTAGTCGACTAAACTGACGCCCCTGCCGATTTAAATGGACACGTCCGTTTCGTCGAAAGACGAAATCTGGTTTCTGCGCGTTGTGCCATCACATTTCAAAAGCAGTTCTACCCAAAAATGCGTTTACATCCTTATGGTACCCCTAGGTTGGTAGCATGTGGAGTATTAAATTCCGTACGGTGGACCGAGGACGGTTTTGAAGTGTTAATTAACTATTTACAAAATGGCGCCCTACTCATTTTAATACCACGTAGGCCTCTGATCAGAAACCTATTTTTCTTTCTCCGTAAGGTATAAAAATAAAGTGACGCTCTTCATCGTGTCTAGTTTTACGTACCACCGCATGTAGTTGCTGTGGTTCTGTTTTGAATCCTCAGATTATCCGTATTATACGTATTCAGCTGCACCGTAGTGACCCAATTCGTAACACACAGTCCCGCTGAAACTACTGGCTGCAGTAAATAATTCACGTTGCCATATCGGCGAGTACTGTCCGAGTTCTGCGGACGTATTTATGCACGCAGTGGGAGGCTCAATAAGACTGCCGGTTGATAGCAGCTGTAATACCTCCACCCGCTTCAGAATGGCAGCAATAATAGTTTTGGTATTTCTAAGAGGTAAACTGACGCCTGAAATTTCGAGGATGAAATGTAGTATGTGCGTACTTTGCTGAGTTTAATGGAGGGAATTTGTGATTCATTGTCAATGGCGGTACTGCGGCTACCTTTCGTTGCTGCTATTACTGCGGCACAGTGCAATTAGAAACAGGAAGAGCGATGGCAGTAACAAAGACAGTAATAATGATTACAATGACGATACAAGCTAAAGCTGTAGTATTAATAGTAGTAGTAGTAGTAGTAGTAGTAGTAGTATTGGTGGTGGTGGTTGTGGGTGGTGGTAGTAGTACTAGTAGTAGTAGTAGTAGTAGTAGTGGTGGTGGTGGTGGTTATGGTGATGATGGTAGTAGTAGTAGTAGTAGTAGTAGTAGTAGTAGTAGTAGTAGGAGGAGGAGGAGGAGGAGGAGGAGTATAGAGATGAGTTTAGCACTTCTTGAAATTGCGTGTGTAGGTCACCATACCGTCTCCATTCCGCTGTTCAACATTTGATATTAGCCACACAGCAGAAGAGTGGAAAGACATGTATGTCAGACAAGAAGCGTTTACCGTAACACGGAGTGTGCTATAGCGACCACAACTCCAGTGCGGTGTTTGCTGAATGAGGGGTCTCTTTTCGAAACTCACAAAAATGTGTCGATTCTGTCATTAGATCAACAGTCTTCAGTGCACGTATTCGCAAACCGTGGAATTTTAAAAGGAAACATAAAATTTAAAAAAATCGGCTATACTAAGTGCATCATTTCGAGACACTGTAGCTAATATAAGACGTCTTACAACCTTACCTACTCTGAAAATGTGATTAGGGAGACTAGTATTACTTTTTAAACCCTCTTCGTCGTTTGAGGTGTATTTCATGTGCATGGCGTTTCTGCTATTTACTGTTAGTCCTTCTTTCTCTGATGTTTATAATGTTAGAAAGTCGAGATTCAATCTCTACTCTACAGTGGTTAGGATGAGTGTGGTTTTTGAGCACTGTAGCACGCACCCCTGATGATGTGGTCAAAACCTGTACAATTAAGTAAACAAACCACTTTTCAGGGCAACTAATACATATTAAGACGTATATGACTGTAGATAGGGTACGTTGTTGAGAACTGGGTCATATGTTTAATCGGGTCAAGTTAGATTTCGCCTTCTGCATAAAAATCCAGACGCAGTAAAGCTGGTATTACTATTCAGCGGCAAGAAAGGAGTTTGCAGGTAATTATACGACTGTGTAACTCGAGATTTTAAGGAGAAGAACTGTATACAGTAACTAAAATAAACAGTACACACGGCTTGATACTTCAAATTGTTGAGCCCGCTTCAGTAAAACGGTATGAACGGTATAAAGCTTAAGATAAGAAAAATAACTGTACATGCTTAGCAGCTATTCCTATACAGTATCCTTAACTACGTCACAAAAAATTAATAAATAAATAAATAGTGCCTACTTTGTATAGAAAGATCTGTTGTAACAAGGTACAAAGAAGGGTATTTGGACTGAAGAGAGAGGAAGTAACAAGATGATGGCGAAAATTTCGTAATAGACAGCTTCCTATTTATAGATCCTATTCGTTGTGAGCATAAAGGGGATGAGATGGGTTAGGGCATGCAGTACGCATAGCATAAGAGAAAAATTCATTTAAAATTTTAGTCGAAAAACCTGAAGGGGAGTGGCAATGTGGAGGGTCTAGTGTTGGTAGAAGTGTCATACTATTCTGATTAATAAAGTAGTTTGTGATAATGCATTGTGGATTTATCTGGCTGAGGATAGCGAACGGAGACAGCATCTCTTAAAGATGTTGGCCTAAGGGGTTACTGCAAACAGCGGGCGGTCTCTTGTCTTGCTAAGCGGATATTAGCTTTTTAAAGGAAGAGTGTATTCCATAGAATAAGGAAAATTGTAAATTACACAATTTAAGTGCTGATCTGAGAGAGTCCTCTATGGCCATAAAAAAGGAGTAAATCGTTACACTTTACCACAAATTCAAAAGGCAACAACTGTACTTCTGAGCATTAAAACAAGGGAGTAGCAGAAAAAACTTTTACATACACGGAATGTGCATTCGAAATAAGAAAACACTGATTACGTAGCTTTCCGTGACAAATGTTGTAACATTATGACAACCAAGTATGCTGAGTGATAAAACTAAACTTCTTAAATTCAGAGGTTAGAAATTAATTTGTTAAGTTCTCAATATCTTATCAGTAAATTTAACTTACTTTCGAAGCATAAAATTATTTGCATTTTGTAGGTTCTGAAGGTGCGCTCACTCGCGTGCCGCTTTGCACTGCTAGAATCGAATCTCGTTCCGGACATGGATACCTACAGATTCATACGTTCTTTGAACATTTGGTACAAAAATACCGAACATTTCATGGAGGGGTTGCCTTGTTTCGTACCCGATATTTCTGGACGCACTGCAGCGAAATTTTGAACTGGAGAAGACTACATGAAATGTTGCTAGCGAAGTTTAATTTTGATTCATGCGTGGCAGTCTTTAATCTTTAGAGAAATTTCTGGGCTTCTATATGTCGGGCTGTAAGCTTTCGAGGTTCTTCTAGGTATCGAGATTCAAGGTGTTTAAGTGGTACAAATTACCAGATTCGCTCAGAAATTTGTCTTTTTTCCTGTTCCACCGGTGCCGGAATGATGGAATATAACAAGCTGTCATGAATTGCGATTGGTCACGGTGATATTGATCAGAAGCGTTTAAACGTAACTATAACGCGTGGCCATAACCCAACTCTGCTGCTCTGACTGCTCTGACATAATCTCCTTCGTTACAGCGTGCGGTTTCTGCTCATCGTCAGTTATCCGACATTCTATCTCTCTCTCTCTCTCTCTCTGTAATACAAATGTTGCTGCGGAGTCATTCTATCTCTCTCTCTCTCTCTCTCTCTCTGTGATACAAATGTTGCTGCGGAGTTTATTTAAGTAACACACCAACAAATGCACATATATAGTCTTTAATAATCTAAAATTTACATTAAAACACTTAAAACGCTCCTACATGTTTCGATCATATGATCATCCTGAGGAGGCATATTTTGTTCCTTGCTAAAGTTACAGTTTACTGTAAATTTAGCAAGGAACAATGTAATTAAAGTAAATTTTAGCTTATTAAAGACTATATATGTGCATTTGTTGGTGTGTTACTTAAATAAACTACAAAATGCACGGTGCAAAGATAAATATAGTTGCTTCGGAGATTTATGTGCGTTAGGAATGGCGATTGGAAATGGAATGGCCGCCTCTCCGCAAGACTGATTTTCCAGTCAAGAATCTAATGCCCACGCTATGCGATCAAAAAATATAACTATTGGGTCAGGTTGACATTGACGTGTAATTTGTCCTCTGTTTTCTTAATTTATTATCTAAATGAAACACGAGATTCATAAGGAGTGAAATGTTTTTGTTGTCTATCCAATTTATAACACCTTTATCAGTTACTTTCCTCGAGATATAAACTTTATAGATGATTTTACACCACGTTAAGCTGCTGAACCCTTAAAATATCACACTACGAACATTAAATCTCTTTCACCAAATTTTACATAATTTTACAAAGCATTTTATTTTTGCTGACCCTGCTTATTTCAGGAGAAAATAAATAAATATGTAAAAAATATATACGGAGAGAATAAACGAACATAATACAGAAGAAAGAAGTGCAGAGTGTTGAACGTTTGGTATAGCTCTATCTTGTGTCACACGTACGATCGCCTAGCTTTTTACGTTCCTTCAGGTTCATACAAATGGCACTCTCCCCACCCTGCTTCTGTACACAGCTGATTCCTTGCGGGATGTGAGGATGCACTTTTGCTGTCGGACTAGCCATCAGATCAGAGCCCATAAAATCACTTTTATAGCATCGCATTACGAGGGCTGTTACTTGCAGCGCTTGTTCCATATTGTCGGAATCGTCACACCCTAGCACCACCAGCGGGCATGTGATCTTTCGCGTAGAGAAGTGTATTTGTGTATTACACGAAAGATTTGTGCAACACGCTAATTGCTGCGAATACAGGTGCATTCCTTTTCTTTAAATGAGCACGGCAACTTTATCGCATAACAAGTCTGTTTCCACCAGGACATCCCTTGACAACGGCGGTACTCAGGGACAAAATAAAACGGGCTGTTCTGTTTTCGTACAGTCTACACACCGTTCTGTAATGTAGGATATTGTCATAAGTATATACTTAGCTGTGCCCTGAAATGATGTTTATCCATTGTGGTAATCGCTTTTCATCTCGTTTAGGCATGTTTTGTTTAATATTCTTAGGAAAATTCAGATTAGTGGCTATCAACAGTGGTCGCGCGGTCTAAGGCCGGACTGTTTTATGCTGCAGCAACAAGAGGAGTGTGAATTCGAATACAACTCGGTGCATTGCTATAATGTGTGTTGGTTTTGTGCTGTGTGGGTATAAACCTTGCGATGGGACGTTCTCTCGTCCAAAGAGCCCCACCAGATATTAAAAGCAAGATGATGGAACCTGGAGGAGGACATGGATCTCGTCTGCCTGTAACCCCGTAGATATAGGCAGAAACACACTGATGTTAAATTCTCATTTCCATGCCTGCTTTTTCGAAGACAATTAACTACGCATCGCTTATGCTGAGAGTCCATTTTATTGCCCGCTAGTTGCTCTATGTATTTGGAACAGTGCAGTTACAGGAACCATGATGGGAAATGTATGTATAACGTAACACTGAGGTGCTGTCGGAAGTTGCATTTTGGTCCTTTCGCGTATGGTCACAATTTAATCCAGTGTGGCAACATTTTTGTTTTTTATAATTGTACATGTATTAAAGAATGTTATTACTTTTCTGGGCATCTGTTTCATTTTATTTGTTTGAAGAAATTATTATTATTATTATTATTATGCCTACGTAAATTTATCTGTCATACATAACCACAAATCTCAATCCCCATCGAAATATTTTTTTATTTCTGACTTACAATCAATCAAACATTCAATCAATCAATCATTCAACCAATCAATCAATAAAATTATCTCATGTACAGTTTCTGCAATGTACATACAAAATCTCACATTCCTATATACACATATATCGAAGGCAAAGTTTCTAGACTTTTATTTACCTTAGCCATGCATCATGTAAATTGGATGCTAAACAAATCAATACCTGCAGAGGTACGTGACGAAACAAGAATAATATTGCCTCGGTGGATTCTACGTCACACCACAACAAATCTGTATGCAGATAACATTCTCTTTGGCTCTCCCGGTTCTGTCGTACTGGTATAATTTTCTCGTAAACGGCACGGTTTTTTCCTTGATTTTCTATAAAACTTTCATATAAGTGTTATGTTTAAAAAACTTCAAATTAATCGACGAATTTAGTATGAATTGTTAATATAAAAATCACATAAATCCGTCCAGCGAGAGCCGAACCGTTCCATGCGGACAGATGGAAGGACAAACAGAGAGAGAGAGAGAGAGAGAGACAGAATGACATGGCGAAGCTAGTAGTCACTTTTCACAACTCTGCGCAAGCTCCTCATAAGAATCAACTCACTATCCTAGTGCTGAATGTATGGTGTGTAGCGCTTGTTGTCCACGAGTTCTAAGCATAGAAAGTCTGACACTGAGACACAGGCTACATTTTATCGTCGCCTCAATGTTGTTGAGATAGATATACTGTTTAATGTTTTGCTGTGACAAACACGAGTAGACACAAGTAAGGTCGGCTATAATTAGCTCAGTAATCAAGAGCATTATTCGGTATGTTGATGCGATTCATTCAAAAACTTGTAAGAAAACTATACATTTATTTCTTATTTGAAATTATATTGTTCAAAAGACACTGAAAGGTCACGGTTCTTTTCAATAATAGGAATAAAACTGTTTCAATTTGACGGGTACACACCACAAGGAAAATTAATTCAAAGGTGGGCTGTTTTCGTCGTCACTATCGAGTGCCTTTTAAGACATTGGTGTCCAACCCGCGGCCAATCAGGTTGTGTTATGCGGCCCGCGGCGACTTTTGCAAACTATATATAATAAATGGCACAGTGATGTAAGATGTTAGGTACCTATCTGGTTTTTACAAGTACGGCCCACAGTCCAGCCCACAATTACTCTTTTGACCCTTTTCTCAAAAATGTTTTGGGCACTCATGTCTTCACGGATGCTGAACTTCGGAAATGCGTCTGGTTTCATTTAACGTCGGCAAATCTCCGAAGTTATACTCTTGTGGCTTTGGTTTACTGCAACTTGGAAGAGATATACACCTACTTGTGAAATGCTTTCTGTGTTGGAACCCTTGTCAATGACAAGTCTGTTTACAGTCGCAGAGATTCCGCAATATATTCAGCCTTTGTTATAGGCTACAAGCTATGGCCAGGTGTCGGAGAAGATGCCGCACCGGCTTGGCGTCCCGTTTTGGAATACGGCTTGTGAATGAGTAATGACATACATCTGAACGCTCGTGACGCTGATCATGACGTTTACTTAAGTAAGAAAATAATAAGTTGGAGAACAAGGTAAAGAATACTATTAGGTCATGGCCAAAACTTTCTCTTTATGGAATCATCACACCATTCTTTTTGATGAAGGTGATATGACAATATATTTGTCTGGAGGAGAGGTGGGCAGTTGCTTTAGTCTTGGGCAGGATGGCGCTGTTTTAGTGACGGCACACAAACGACAGATACAAATTCTTGTGAATCAAACATTTTCAAACAGCTCTTAATAATTCGCACTGACTGAACTCTTTTGTTACACTAAAACCAAAAAACAAAATGCTGATGAGTAATTCCGACGCAGTGACACGTAATATGATGTTTTAAACAATGTGAAAGTCAAGACTGGTTTTCTCTTATTCAGTTTTATGAGAATAGACAGTACAGCCTTTACCGATATTGAAATGTGCTCCAAAATCACTATTTTTGTATTGTATTTTGTACTGGTTTTATTGTGTCACTGTTGTACCTTCTGGCAATACACAAATAAGACTACAAGCAGAAAATGATGCAGAGCCACGATAGTATTACTGTCTAAACGCCACCGATGTGTGCGTAGATAATTATACGACATGAAGCTTTATATATTATTATTATTATTATTATTAAATAACACTACAGTCCAATGCGGACCTTCGTCTCCTTAATGGACTTCTCCCACTCAGCTTTCCTTTTTGAACTGTCTGCTTTGCCCACACACTGCAACAAATTTGCCTGTTGTTTAAGGTAGGTGTAAACCTTCATTTGTCACATTGAAAGGAGAAGGCAAGCTAAAGGCTTTCGAGAACAGAGTGCTGAAGAAAATATTTGGACGTGAGACGGAGGAAGTGGCAGGAGACTTGGGAAGGCTACATAATGAGCATCTTCTTGATTTTTTATTTAGGTTCCTCGTCGCTAAACATTATGAGATTGATCAAATAAACGAGGATAAGATACCCGGGGATTGTAGCTCGAATTTTAGTGAAGAGAACTGCATGTGTGTTTCTGTTTGGAAAATCCGAAGAAAAGTAATCGTTAACAGAACTTAGGCAGAGATGGAAAGAATATATTAAAACGTATCTAAATAAAACAGGTAGGGTGTGTGTAAAGCAGATTTTTTCTGACTCAAAATAGGAAACAATGCCAGGCTCTTATAAACAGAAGTCCGTAATTCATGAGAACCTATTAACTTCTTAAGGACTGTATTTAGTGCAGTCAGTCGTTGTGTCTCGCACACCACTGTTTAGGAACAATCCCCATAAAAGATTTTTCTGTTACAAGATAATTGCCTCCACGTTGTGGACATGGCCTGTAAAAAGGGGTCAGGTTTTGTGACGTAACAGAGTCCTCAGGTTACCAGTCAACGCCAGCAATCAATCAGCTGTCACAACCACAACATGCAGTGTCCATTTTCAAAAGTCTGTTCGGTATTGTTCACAGTGGCAGCACCAAACTTCTAGTGGTGCTCCAGCAGACACTATGTCAGTGGGGGCAAAATACTGCCCGCCGGTCCAATGGGGCCTCGTAACGTCAAACCCGACCCGCTTCGATTTTCCGACGTTATAGAACAGGACCTATTTGTAAAATAACATTGTGTTCTTGTTGAATATCTGCACACATGGATGTCAAAGCTAGAAAATTTAGTGACATTTCAATATAACAACTTATTCTTGTGTTCGTGTTATTTAAAATATAATTTTTATTCCTCTCAAATTGATTTATTTTGCTAGATATATGTAGAAAAATTGATACAGGGAGCTTTTATTTAATTGGATCAATTTCAGCGGCCGGGTGCCACCAAACAGAAAAAAAATGGGGGATTTTGTATTGCTCGCCCCTTCACAAAAAACACCCGACTTTCCTGTACTAGTAGTACCAATTTTCATGAAATTTGCATCCTTATACAGTGGCAAAGAGAATTATTAAAATTACAAAGATTAAACTCCAGATTTCATGCTTCCGCCGCGAAGTAGACGAGATCTGTAGTCTTCTGAAATATTACATAGATTTCTTCTTGGATTTCTTGATCCTTGAAGGTGGACCGATAAGTTGCGCCGAATGGTCGGTAAGGAATTACCACTATACTTTAATACTACACGCTAAGTAAAATCACAGCAGAGCGCAGATCTCAGTAAACTCCGGGTTTTATGGGAAATTCGTGTTTTAGAGTTCCCACATCCTTTATTTTTGTTTGTTTCGAACTAGGTGCGATGAAGTCGAGGGGATCACAGTTCAGATTCCATTGAATGTGTGACTTCACGTGTTAAAAGTGCAAACAAGATTGTAAGACATTGTGTCCTAATGAATTACTAATTATTATTAGTGTGTCGGTATATGTTTATTTTTTTATGGCTTGGCAGTCTTAGTGGGACTAGGCCTCCTCCTTGTCGAGGTTTCGAGATCACACTCTGTAGGACTCCTCTGGACGAGTGATCGTCCTGTCGCAGAGCCTTCTGTATTCCCGACAACACACAACACTCACAAGAGACATCCATGCCACCGACGGGATACGAACCCGCAGTCATAGCAGGCGAGTGTCTATAGACACACCAGATCGCGCTGCCACCGGGATCGGCATATGTTTATATAACTGCATACAGTTGACTTGGCTAGTGATTAAGACATAGCCGGGTTATTCATATAATAACAGGTGGCAGTAGACCCGTAGTTATTATGAAGCAACCAAGAGGTACCTATGCTTCGGATGGCATTGCAGCGAGCTACTTTTCAGATAAAATCTATCAAGTTGTCTCCTAAGAATGTTTACAGATAATGGCGCGAATATTAATAAGACTATGGTTTTGTAATATCCTTCTATGGCTATAACGTACACGAACGAGTCAATTGAAGGGTTATCTGTGGAAATCGCAGCTATAAACGCTGTGGATTATAGCGTGAAGTTATGCAAAACCCGTCACGTGAATGATTCAGTTCTGGTATATTTATAAGTGATTCAGACGATCGGAGATATACAGCACATTGCCTTTTCGAAAGAGATTCATCCGGCCCTCAATTAGAAACAACTGCCCACTCATGTAACACGGTCACAAGTTGGTCTGGCAATAGCTCCATTTCGCCGTATTTCCTTTGTTCTTTGTTTTGCATCTATCCTACAACTCGAAGAAAGAAGAATACTAAAGCAGATTCTGCTGCTGGCAATATTATGTTATGTTTATCTCGGTCGTCCATAATCCCTGTTATATACACAGAGATAATATTGCATAACCGCGAACATCCCTACGGGTATGATGAGGTTATAAGCCTCTTTATGTTGTATAGCCCCCAGTATGTTACCCATTACGTTTATTGTCGTTAATACAATTTATATACCGACGTACAACCCAGGCTCGAAAATTTTCGCGTCACTGTCGGAGATTAGTTATTTAAATATTAATTTCTTTGGAGCAGTTATTCAGTAAAGTGACTGACTTCAGGCCGGACTACTGGGCTTCGAATTCCGGCAGCACTGATATTTTGTTCTTCACATTTAACGTCGTATTAATAAGGCTACCGATGATCTTTCACTGCAGGCATAGTGGTCTGTCACACTCGTCCAGGCTTACTCCATGGAGAAGAATCCTTCTTGGGAAACTAACCGCTCCTCAGTCGGTCAAGAAATTCCCCGCATTCTATGGAACCCGAAGGTTCATTACCACATTCACAAGTTCTCGCCACCTGTACGTATCCCGATCCAGATCAATCCAGTCCATGCCC
>Ga0136643_10003135_pt1 | contig 22076 bp, 26 predicted proteins | sample TergutLab28metaG_FD_96883 | JGI IMG/M metagenome (GOLD analysis project Ga0136643, IMG submission 96883) | Labiotermes labralis P1 segment gut microbial communities from Petit-Saut dam, French Guiana - Lab288 P1 (version 3) (version 3) | ecosystem: Host-associated > Arthropoda: Insects >... | reverse complement strand
TTTCTGTGAGGTGTGCTAAGTGGGTGTTTTCTAGGTTCTGTAGGAAGAATTTGGCTATAAGGCCTGAGGTTGGGGCGCCCATTGCCAGTCCCTCTTTTTGGATCATGATTTTCTTGTTGTTGGTGAAGTAGTTTTGTTTTGTGATGGTGTCGTACCAACTGATTAGTTCGTCATGGGTTTGGGGATTGGGTACATCTTTCATAAGGGCTTTGGCTATTATCTCTCTAGTTTCTGTGACAGGAATGTTCGTGTAGAGGTTGGTGATGTCTAGGGAGGCGAGGGTGAATTGGGGGAGTATGGGGGTGTTTTTTAGTTTTGTGATTAAGTCAGTGGTGTTTTCCAGGTTGTATATGTTGGGGAGTGGGGCCAGTTGTTTGATTTTTTGGGTGAACAGTCTGACTAGTTTGTATGCTGGGGCTCCTAGCCAATTGACTACGGGTCTTATGGGTTGTTCAGGTTTGTGTAGTTTGATCAGTGCTTTTATGGTCGGCGCTGTTGGGTTCATGTTTATGTACTTCCATTTGGTGTCTGGGGGGATGAGTGTTTTGCTGTTATTTATAACTTTCCGGATTTGGGATTGGAAAGGCTTGGTGGGGTCTTGTGCTGTAGTTTGGAAATTGTTGGCTAGTATGAAGTTGTTGATTTTGGAGTCGTATTGTTTTATGGGTAGGATTACTAGGGAATTCCCTTTGTCAGCTCGTGTGACCATGGCTTCATTCTCTGTTAGTTTGGTTTTTATGCTTTCGACTATTTTCATTTCCGGGTGTGTGTTGTGTGTGTTCTGGGTATTGTTTTCCTTTATCAGGGTACTTATATGTTCAGCTGTCAATTTCCTGTAGACTTCTCGGTCTGTGGGGGGGAGTTGCATGATGGCGGTCTCTGCTTCCAATGCTAGGTTTTGGATCCAGTCTTTGGGTTTGGAATGTAGGTTGTATTTGGGGCCCTTTTCCAGTAGTGTCAATTCTCGTTCAGAGAAATTTATGTCGGTTGTGTTAATTACTCTGGGGTAGAATTTGTGGTGTGGTTGGGGGGTTCTTGTTTGTTGTTGAGATAAGTGGTTTAGTTTTTTGTATCTTTCTCGGATTTCTATTTTGAGTCTGTCTTCTATCATGTGGAGCATGTGGTGCCATAGGTTGTCCCAGGTGTTTGCTAGAGTTAGGTGTAGGTGGTATATTAGTAAGTTCAGCTTCTGTTTTTTGCAGTGTAAGATTTTTATTTCGTCTTTTAGTCATATGCTGGTTACTTTCTGTTGTGTGTGTCTGCATGCTGGAGATGTATTGGGAACAGGTCAAGCACCGGAACACCTATCCGCCAAATACGACACACCCTGCATGGAGGACAAATACACGAACCCACAACGGACCAGACACAGAGATCACCACACCACAGATACAAAGGATAGAGAGCACACACGTAAGTACACACCTTTATTTACTACTCAATCACAACTCGTCACACTAGTCACCTACCAACACACAATAGCACGCATCAGCACTTATTCTTTGATTTTCTCCTCTCCACAGAACACATTAGCCCACCAGCAGTAGACAGCAGAAAGGAATACAGAAACCGGAGACCCGCTCAGGAAGACAGCGAGAAAACTAAAGCTGCCCCCAGATAGCGCACATTACAGATCACCCCCCCTCTCCCCAATAGCATATACAAACATCACAGATGCTGAGATCTCACCATCGTGACGTATCCACTCCAACCCTGTAAAGAAATACCACTATACTTTCAAACGTAAACCTGATGATGGCCACTTAGGCCGAAACATGTAGTTTACTTTTATCATTATTAAACACCCTTAAATATTTTTGTGTTATAGACTGACCCCACACCTGTTGTTTATATATACACAACGGGGATGGCTCAATTTAAAATTAAAATGTCAGATTCTGTTTTGATTTTAATTAATTAAGTTCAGAATCTTCTGTTGAAAAATTGAATTGTGAGTGTAGAGTTTAAGGGCATCTCGTAGATATGTACATAATCATTCACTGCTCAAACCGTTACTATATATTCACACATCCACATGTTCACTGCTTTTGCTTTAACTGACTGACCCTTGAAGATGGGACTGATTCATTATCCTGAAATGTCAGTAACCACCTACCAACCTACTGTGTGCAACATCCCAGAAGAGCATAGACCTCACCTCTACCACAGTGTAAGCCTGAGAACTCACAGCTTTGAAGTTATTTGAGAGTGGTTTTAGACAACATGTGAAACTGTGTACTGGAATGTCATCAGTTATCTTTTTAACCATTGGTTTTACCCATCAAAAATGATGGACTGGCCAATAAAGGGTAATAAAAGACTTTATTTGTAATTAAATAAAAGGATATATGCAATGGAAATAACAACATTGCTCCTGTAAGGTATGTTTACATAAACAGTTATGGTATCTCAGTAGTACCAGCAGTATTGCTCTGATACAGCATTTGCAAATGCTTCATTAATATGCAACAGGTCAATTTAGTTTCAAGAATTTTCAGTACACTGCTCCACATTCAGACAGTTCATACACTGTTGTGCTGTGTGAAATAAAACAGCATGGAATGCTTAAGATGTCATCGCAGTTGATGTGCTTCTGTGCACATATGATTTGGCTGACTTTCCTTTCACTTGGTTATGGGTTGTGACTCACAAAGCAAATCTATTACATAAGTTGGATATAAAGCGCATAATGTTTTGGGGATTTGCTGTATTTCTGTCTCCATATCCTGTCTCCCAGAAGATGAAAACAGACAATTCAGAATTGTTGTTTTTAAATTTACGATTAAGATGGTGGACAAAAGTCCAGATCAGTAATAACATTAAACATTGCGTGTCCTTTGCCAAATATTGTGGCTTTGAAATCAATACTTTTGTAACAATTTCATCATACATGTTAACCTTGTCCCATATTAGGAGCTTCACATTAAATGAGGATTTGTGTACTCTTATTGGAGGAATAAGTTGGTGGTGTGATGACATGTTTGATTAGGCTTGTGGAACTGTGTAAAGAAATAGCAGAACAGACCATTGACTTCACACCGAAATTTGTTCACAGGCATGACTACAAACTTGTCTTTGGTGTGGATATGACACTGGGCCTCAGCAAGGCTGAGAGACTGCTGTATGGTGAGTCAATGATGACTCATGCAATGGCCTTCACTGCTGTCACTCTGGATGTGAGTAACTTCTGTTTAAAAACAATTTCTTTACCCAATGATGTGTCACAGATGAAGCACCCAGATTTATAAATGTGTATTACCTAGTGACGGTCATTACATACCTTAATGTGTATTACCTAGTGACAGTCATTACATACCTTAATGTGTATTACCTAGTGACGGTCATTACATACCTTAGGTGGCAATGACAGGTGAGTGTGGAAGTGGTGGGGGAATGATGACTAGCAGGAGAAAAAACTTAAGAACCTGAGAAATAATTTCTCAAGTGCCACTTCATCCATCATACATTTATTATCAAGTTGGTGTTTATTCTGAATAAGATGTTACATCTTGTGCCATTAATGAATTAGTTTCACTGGTTTTCAGGAAGCAGGAAATCCAACCAAGTTTCAGGTGGAGAATTCATGGGGTGATGAATTTGGAGAGAAAGGATACCTGGTAATAAGCCGTGACTGGTTCTTGGAATTTGTATTTGAGGTTGTGGTGGATAAAAAGTTTGTGTCACAAGAAATAATGGAAGTTTTTACAATGAAACCCATTGTCCTCCCAGCATGGGACCCAATGGGAAAACTTGCACAGTGATACATTATATGTAGCTGGAGACCATATGCGTCAGTTGGTGGTGTTGGAGGGGGATCATGACATCACCCCAGAAGCTTGTTTGTTACAGTGGCTCTCACATGGTTGTATGAACAGATACATGCAAACAGTTTAACCAACTTCACTTTGTTAATTGGCCTCTATTATGGTGGTTGAGGATAACTTCTTCATGTTTATTGTGATACAAAATGGAATGATAGAGTGAACATCTGAGCCTCACACTGTCTGTTACATTCAGGACATTCAAATGATGAACATGGCACATGTTTAGAAAAGGATAAATCTTGACACTTGGTAGAGGAATTTTACAAGGATGTAGAAATATATGAACTTTTCAGGACATATTTTGTGAACAAGTTCTGGTATCTGTTTTTCACAGTCTTACATAATGTAACATTTGTCAAATTCTTGGTTTATGATGAACTTCCCAGTTTTTAACACACTTCAGTTTTTCAAGCAACATGAATTTTGCAAGTGTCTCCAGTACTACTGTTACATAAAATTAAATAATAAATAACACACAGTACATATGCTGTTGTAGCTTTTATTATAGCATAATGCACATCCTCCCTCCTGTCATAAGCTGCAGCATACTGTACCTCAGAAAGTGCACTGGAAGTTTCTTAAGGGCAGCAATAACAGTTTCAAATAATTTTGTCAAGTTATGAACAATGCTTGGGAAAAGTATGACTCAGGATTCTCTGCTAACCTGCTTCCCCAGTTCACATTCTGGTCATGTGAGTAGTCTTGACAGTTGGGTATCCATCTAGCAGACTAAATGGTGTCTTAACCAAGGAGCCCACAGCATGAATCTTCACTGTCATGAAAACTCAAATTCATATTTTCACACAGCCCTATACTGTTTGTAAGAAGTAACATCTGTTTAGTTGGTGAAACACGTTACTTTTCCCTCTCTGAAATTACGTGGTGGAGGCAAAATATTGCTAGCTGTATGTCTGATGTTCATTTGCATGTTGCCAAGAGATGGCTGGCGGGATGCCACAACATCGTTACAGATAGTGCTGGCAGAATTTGCTTGTAGTGATTTTGTCTCTTCTTTCATTCTCTTTTCTCCTCTTGTGATAATCATACTTCAGCTTAGCCCATATTCCGAGGCACATGGAAATGAGCCGTGTATCCAGAACTGGGGCTGAACATGCCAGAAGATACTGCTGCTCGACTATACAGCGTGCGGACGCCAAATGTCCTGTCTGTACTAAACTGAGGGCTAAATACAGTTTACATCGAGCCACAGTCATTGGGTCTCCAAGACGTAATGCAATTCTGAATTGTTGAACTGAAATGCGACCAGCAATCTCTGCCTGCAACCAACAGGATTCCAAAAATAAGACTTGCTAAGATGTAATGTGATTGTGTTCATGACATACCAGGACCATAATCACTGTTGTATGCAAACATACATGTTTTAAGATGCTTCTGATTTATGCACGTTGTGTCACCAGGCATATTATTAATTACGAACTAACTCTTGCAGCAGGCTGTCCCTCTCAAAGCTAGTAGTCACTCAGACAACACTCAGCGTGTATGGAACACAGAGGACTCTGACACTGTTCACAAGAGCATACCACTTATTCCTGTCCTGAGAGAGCTGAATGCAGTTCACATCCACCAATCTTTATCAGCTACTTGAACATTCACCCACCTATGCCCAGGTCTTCCAAGTGATATCTTCTTTTTAGGATTGCTAACCAACATTTTGTAAACAATGCTTGTTTCTTTGATGCATGTCCTGTCACTTCTCATCCTCCTTCATTTTATGAGCCTACTAAATGCTGAATAGCAAGAATTCATGATTCCCTTTATTTTTCAGTATTCTCAGTCCTGTTATTTCATCCCTCTTAGGCCCAAATATTCTCCTTTGCATCCTGTTTGTAAACACTCTTATTCTAATGATAGTAAAATTATAGTTTCATGTATGTTCATTACTCCAAAGTGTTTTTAGGTAGCAGACGGGAAAGTAAAAACATTCTGAACAGAATTGTTGCAAGTATTCCCCAACTTTAATTAGCTCTGAGTATCTTAGTGAATGCACTTTTCAGTTGTTGCTGTTCAGTACAGTTGACCTCTGCCACATTTTAAAATTATGTGTATGAATTTAAAAAGGTAAGTTGTCCCCGGCCCACCCTACAAAGGCATTTAGGGGAGTAAAGTTATAGCTCCACCCATTCTTAAACTCTGCACTGGATGGAAGTGAGCGGTAAATTCAACAACCTGGCCCCTTCACCCCCAGGAAAACACCAGTACCCACTGAGTAGGAGGCTGGGTCGGCCCCAAAGCTAGTCTGGACATCTTGGAGAAAGATAAGTCCCTTACCCCTGCCAAAATTTGAGTATAATGACTGTGCTATCCTTGCCCCACATTATGTCATAACATTACAATTTTATCCTGCACTGAATTAGTGAAATGTACAGTACATAGTTTTCTCTGCATTTACTTCTAGCCTGCAATCATTAGTAACATCTGACAGAGCTTGCCTGTTTCGGTTTGTGGTGTTTGTTTCCACTTATTAAATGATTATCATCAGCACAGACCAGAAGCTGATAGGTTCCATTCAATTCCAGTCCCTCCAGGTTTTCTTGGACCTGCCTAATCATGTATTCTGAAATAACAGTGATGAAGATGCATCTCCTTGAACATCCAAATCTTCTGTAATGCTCTGCTGTTTTGGTAGTTACAGATGTTTTGGAGGAGCAGGCTTCCTCAATATTCAGGGCATAGATGTCCAAGATGAGTAGCCACATGGACTGCTAAGATGGAAGGACAATGGGAATGGTGACACTACTGGGCAGGGATGTAGGTGGAACAGGCACAAAAACATTGGGAACTAACCATTTGTCAGGTGTGAGGTACTAAATGAACTGATGGATGCAGGAGTTTAATAGGCATGAAGGGACAGGAATTAAAGTGAGGGTGCGTGGAGTTGGGAAGTTTTAGAAATGCCAGGGAAGGGAGAGATCACGGATGTGTTTGTTTCTCAGACATTACCAATCATATTGCTGTTACTCTCAGGGGCTGCTTCTCATCAAGGGGAGGCTCCCTCCACTCTTACAGAGGCAATCTGACTGCCTGTAACCTCGACAAGGCCATCGTCCTGTCAGTGATGTGTGAGACTGAATCTCAGTTGCCTCCCTGATGATCTGATTAGTGTAAATAGAATTATTGTATAGTATTTTGGTGTTATATTGTTGTGATGTGATGCTTTGCTCTGACACTGACGACATATCTGGCTGTCTGAGTCAAATGTGGCAGTGGCATTCCTTCACTCTAGTGTCAATGAACGATCTGCACATTGTAGACCTCATGACATTCGAAGTAAATGCCATACACACCTAAACAGTTCTCAGGCCGGGGTCATCCTTTACAGGCTAAAGGAAGCCAGTGATCTTCCCAGAGTGGCAGACCAAAAGATTTAATGTTGTGGCTAGAAATCATGGATGTGAGCAATCGGACTCTGGCTGTATACATTCTCCCCAGAAGTGTTCATGTGGAACTGCAACGTATTGTGAACACTCTTTCAGTCACACAGCTCTGCACATATGTACCCAGGTTTGTTGGGAGGATGGTGATGTGGGCCACAGCTGAGGTAGAGGTTCGAGTGGGTGTATTTCTGATAAATGATGTCACCCAGTGAGCCATCAGATCTCCTGTAAACATCCACGGATGGAACATGGCTGTTTGTCTTCATGGTGAATTGAATGTTTGGTGGACACTATTCAGTCGGTCCAAGAAGCCACCCCATCTGGGCCCATTAAGCCAGATCGCACATTTGTCATCTATGTAACAAAACCAGTAGGAGGCTTATGGGTTGCTTGACCCAGCACTTTTCTCAAATCCTCCATGTAGAAGTTCCTGTACTGTAGACAACAGCAATCTCATCACTACACCATCTGCCTGCTCACAAAAGTGACCACCAAAGATGAAGAAAGACTAGGTCAACATGTGGCATAACAGTGCCATGAAGTCCTCAAAGTGTTAACCCAAGTTGGCACTTTTAATGAAGAGTGAGACCATGTCTGAGTTAACATGGTGTCCTCAGATCTATTCTGTAGAGAATCCACCATGTCAACACACTCAATAGAATTATTTATTTCACCATGAGTGGGAGCTAAGCATGGAAATCCTCAGGGAGGCTTGTTCCTTATGAGTTTTAGGAGGTCCATAAAACCTTCAAGGCCTTGAAACGTGCGGACACTGCTGTTGACCAATCTCAGGAAGTAAGGACATCTTGAGGGAGAAGAGTGGTCTTAAGTTCAAGAGTTTCGGTCAGATCCTAGGTTGGGTGTTCTAGGAGGGCACCAGTCATTTGATTGTAATTGATAGCACTGAGCACCACTCTTGCATTTTCCTTGTCATCCAGGAGGGCAGTGAGGTCAGCATTTGTTCTCAGGGCTCTGAACAAGTTCCTTTTATCACCAATGTTACTGTTCCTTGGCCTGGTAGAACCTCTGAAGCCTCCACCAGTAACACCCTTACAGATAACAACCTTCAACAGCCGTGCAAGGCCCAATACCTGGTGCCCCGCATTGTTAAAGAGATGTGAGAGATAGTGGACATCCTCGATCACTAACAACACTCGTGGCAACGAGCAGGAAACAGAATGAACACTTAACAACTAGGATATTCTCAACATGAAACAGGAATGCTTATTAATTTGCCATGACATTTAGTAATTCAAACCCTCACAACCTATTTCTCTAAAATTTATTTTAATATTCTTGTATCCACTTAGGTCCCCCAAATGGTCTCTTCCAATGAGATTTCAACTTTGTATGGTATTTCTTCCCCACCTCCAGCATTTACAAAATGGAAGGTCATGCAGCATACTTACACAGTGTACGATTTCCTCTCCCAGTGCTGAAAAAGCACCACCCAAAGTCGACAACCATGACATAGCATTTTCCAACTCCCTTCTCTCCATTACTAGCCTTTCAAGTCGCTCACTCCTGGAAGAGTATACGGGTAATGTAGGAACAATTATGGATGTCCTGTGACATGCATGTAATAAACATAGTTTGTGCATTCCGAACATTTGAAGTAAAATATCTGTCTCAATTCCAAGTTCATTTACAATACTAAAAACCTATAATTAATTTTAGTATATCTGAAAACGGTGAAGAAATTTATTTTTCATGCATCCTGTTTCTCAGCTTAATACTGACACAGTTCATCACAAAGTAAATGTATTTGTTGGCTGTGCCATGGCTCAGGCACTTAGTTGCTGGTGTCTTACCACACAGACCTTGGTTCAGTCCCAAGCCAGCCTATGTCAGATACAAGGTGAGAAAAGTGGCACTGGCATGGGATTTGGAGAACTTAATTTTTCCCATCAGTATTATTTCACAAATGATCCTTACTCATTCACCTATTACCAGTGCTATATAATCACAGCAATTGGAAGTGCACACTTAAAAATCTGTATTTAATGCTACACTCATTGTGCCTGGAAATGGCTTACATACTGATCCCAGTATTGCATGGGTATCATAATGTCAAATCTTATCCACTACAGATCAATTTGCATGTGAAAAACATGTGGTTTGGGTATAACCACAGAAACAAACAGTATCAAATCGTCTATCTGTGGGAAATCTAGATGGACACACACAGAATGCCACTTCTGGCCCCACTGTGTTGGTGGATCACCCTACGGTGTGATATGTAGCAGAACACTTGTATGTAATTTATTTCACATTTGTGTTCAGGAAAATAACATCCAAGCACCCCATTATGAAGGGGTATTGATGACAAAGCTCCACATGTTTGAAATTTCAAAATTAAATTCAGGCAACAGGCCAACTTCACATTAACTATATTAAAACCAAAGGGAAAATCATTCAATATTCAATACATGGAAATTAGAGAAAAGACAAATTCTGCAGTAACCCTAGTCATAAATTACCTCTCAGTGTATGTAATCTTGTTTTCCTATAAACAAAAATTTAAGTGAGATAAAACATGAAGAAAACTATATGACTCAACATACCATGCAAAGTCAATAACTTGCTTATGAGGAAAAACCAACTTCATTCTGAATTCCATGATCCCGTTTCGTTGTGACATCTTTCCCTTCTTTTTTAAGCACTCCTTGAAATTAGTTATAACACTTCTTCTGTATAATGCAGATTGTTGTAACGTTTTCACAAATAAGGATAGAAGATATCCATTGATGTAAAGTTTCTGTACACATTTTGGTTTCCTGAGCTCCAATTTCCGCAAGGTAACAATTCCTCCTTCTTCGAAGGAAGATATACTTAATTTTTTTACATTTTTGGTGATCTCTGATCCATAAATTTGATTTTTATTAATGCATGATGAAATTAGAGCAGTAGCTTTATTGTCTGACACAATTAATTCATCAGCTTTAATGCCTTCCTGTAGCTCACCTTTACTATTCAGGCTGTTAAATGTTATAAATAATATGTTATCTTGAGAAATCAGGAGTTCATCCCAAATAATGTCCTGGACCGTCACAGTCACGTGGACTAAGTTCATCGGACTGGAGTTCGTATACATAGTAACTCTAAAATTAATCTCTTGAAAGGATGAAAAACATTTTCATGTTTGATCCCTAAAATGTATACGTGAGTAACCGTTTTTTTGAATCAGCTATTTTTAAATAATGTAGCAATAATTTTAGGTTATATTATTCCTCAGGGAGATTTTATTATACTTTTCAGAAAACAGCGTCCTCGACAATATGCAATACATATCGTAATTTACTAAAAATTACACGCACAGAAATTAAGAATTATGTAATCGTAACTCAGGCAAGACAGAATCTAAGCATCTTCAAAATACACTCCCAAACTGCAGCAAGAGAAGATCCATGATACGAAACATCAAGTCATGACTCAAACAGCCAATGAAAACGTGTAAAGTGGGACACACCTCCAAAGCTGCACCACTCATGTTCAGTGACGTCACATACGCTGATGAAAATTTTCAGTACCAAAATTTATATATATTTACAACTCGTAAACTAAAACAGCGTAGTATTTAGCAAGTTTAGTTGTATTAATTAAATACTTATGAAATATTTGGGACTCTTATTCATTATGGGACCCTGCTGTTGACCATGGGAAAGACTCCTCTTAAAACTATAAGACTAGATGGGATAACTGTAAGCAAAAGTTTGTCGTTAAGGTTGATCTACGCTAACTTTTTGTATTACAAGCAGTTACGTCCGAAGGGAGTGTTGGTTACGGAGGAACAAAGGTTGATCCTTACGTCACGTTATTGACACAATTGTTAGAAAAAACAAATACGTCTCAGCATTAAACGGAAAGACACTTGTAATCAGATTTCTGGTGACAAAGGAATGGCGTTTTTGAGGGCCGTAATCAGATGCAATGTATATCGTAAGTTCGGCATTAGCGGTTTTTACCTCAGTCAGCAAGGAGTAAATTTAGCACGTGGAAAATTTTCAATCCCACCTGCGTCCGTTGGCTGCGGTGTACTGAAATCAACACACGCCGCGAGTGCTATCGGTTATGACACACAAGTCGAAGGTAAATCGTCCCAACAGCACCCTCGCGATCCGTTGGATCTCACCTTCGAAGACAATGTCGCCGCATTTAAGAGCAAGACTACGTGGGAGATTTTACGTGCATACGCCGTTTACACGATGTGTTCGTACGAATACTTGGTGGAACATAACATGACGGTAAGAAAAATTTATTACTGTGTTTGCTTATTATTTTTTATAAACCATCCCATATCGATTTCATGTAACTGTGCTACCACATATTGCTTCTTATATAGTGTATGGGATCGACATATTGACGGGAGCATTAGATCGTGAGAGACAAACTGAAAATATTGTGTAGGTAACCGTTGGACGTGTGTATGTTCTGTAAAAGCCGGCCGGCATGCAGTTTGGGTATAATGTGTTCGAAGTAAGTCTCGCTGTATTAAAAATTCGGATGGGTATGTATAAAGTATGGAATGTTTTTTTTAAGCTTAGGCCTTGTGTACAATGAATGCAAATCACAACTAGTTTTAATAAATATTTTAGTATACTTTGTTACATTTTATGTGAAGCATATTCTGTAATACACTGCATTTGAATATTTACTGCATGTATAGATCGATAGTAGCAATAGAAATAAAGTTAAAATCAGATAAAAATAAATAATATATTAGAAAATTATAACACATAACATGTAAAACAAAATGTAAACTAATGTTAATACATTATTGTGAACTTAATTAATTCTGCTGAAAGTAGTGCAGATGTATTCCTTGATGGTCCAGAAAACTGAAACAGGTCCCACTAGCAAAAGTGGAAATGTTATTAACACCCATACATGTTAGAAATTTCAGACTTTTGCTGCAGTACAGTTGAGCTCTTTGCTTTTCTGAGTTGTGCTGCCTAGGTTGGTTTGTTACTGACTTTTCAGCACAACATGTGGGTCCCATCTGCATAGGTCAGTATTGACCTTCATCTTGGCCATTCAAGATAGGACCAATACGCTGTCCCAAAACATCAGTAATAAATCATCTAAGCTCCTCAGAGCAAGAGACCAGAAAAATGAAGATCCTACCCATAGACGTTAGGTCAGTCTTTTTTTTAAAACAGTGTAATTGAGGAACCAAGTGGATCGTGGATCAGTGTAAAGTTTAAGTTGGTTTGGATCCATGCTTGATTTCTTGCACGTGGTGTTATTGTAAAAGTGGGGAGGGGATATAACTTAATATTTTGTAGCCCTGCCTAATATATATAAATAATTGGGAAAAATACACACATCGTCTCTCAATAGTGCCACAATCTTTACTTTCTCAAAATGGAGGCTTCTGATTGACATATTTCCATGTTTGTAGACTCACTAGCAATACAAATGAGATTCGTAGGAACACAGGATTAAATCGTTCAACATATTGAAGTGAAGAAAATTTATTTTGTGCTAATTCCTGCCATCTCACCCCTGGCCCAACACAGTGCAATCCTATCAGCAGACAGCAATGAGTGCCGTGTGTTCATTGGTTAACATAGTTCCACAGTCCTGTATATTCATGTAGATCAGTTTCACACACACATATGTACACCAGTTTTGAGAAAATTAGTTCCAACATTTTGTGCCGCGGTTGTTTCCTTGTGACACGAGGCCAGACGCAAATCAAAGCCCTCCAGGTGTAGAGCATAGTTGGTTATATCCAAGTACAGGGGCTCTTAGATGGCACTTCTTACCATCCATGGCTCCAAAATGTATAGAGCTATAAATATGAAATTTAATATTTTCGTTGTTACACCGTGCATGTTGTCGAGTTACTCAATTATTATACCAACACTGCACATATATAAAATTTATAAAATTTACACATTAAAACACTCCGACATGTTTCGGTCCTAGGACCATCATCAGGGAGCCATTTCGTCCTTGCTAAAGTTACACTATAAAAAGTCACATTAATTTCGCTGTACCAGTTGGGCATTGTGGCAGCATGCCATGTTGTGTAATGTTATGTTGCGTAGAGTGCCCTGCTACGGATGTGCATTCTGTGCTTCGTTGCGTTGCAACAGCGAAATTAATGTGACTTTTTATAGTGTGACTTTAGCAAGGACGATATGGCTCCCTGATGATGGTCCTAGGACCGAAACATGTCGGAACGTTTTAATGTTTAAATTTTATATATGTGCTGTGGTTGGTATAATAATTGAGTAACATGAAATTTAATGTGTTGTAAATGTTATGTTATTCATACTGTGCTTTGTCCTGCAGTCTGTATTTTAACCAGCAAATGTACAGTGTACTGGGTGTTGCTTAGGTGGAGTGCAGATGTTACACTGCACCTGAGCAATACCACAAACATTTGTTCAGTACATTATATACACTGACATGATATGCATCGTATGCTTCAGCCGATTCTTACTCCAATACATATTGTTTAGTTTAATACATCATTTCACATTCTACTGTTATTTGCATGTATACACACTAATTGAATTTTACGGGATGAGATTCCTTTGGATCGTATGTTGGTACAGATGTTAGTGTAAATGACCCAGAAAATATAAACAACTACGAGCACGTAACTAAAGAAGCTCATTGCTGCGTGGTATTATTACAGCAATATGGACTTGTGCATGTTAACATGTGTAAACTAGAATTTTAACATATTTAGACTTTTAATTTATTTAATGGCAATGAGGGGGACAGGCACCTGAAGTGTGTGTTGGACTTACAATCCCTATTTTAATAAACTCCCTGAAGACAGCACCTTGGTGCCGAAACATGTAGGAGTTGGTGGCTAGTATGAGGTGTGTTTTATTGTTTTTAATTGGTGCATTTTGTTGGATAAAATATGGAATGAGTGTTAGTATTGATCACGGTTTAGGTTTGTACTACTGTGTTTTCAGTAGCATACCGTGTGTAGTGTGTTGTGCTCTCATGTAACACGGAGTATCCCATTTGTATAGCAATTTATCCATTACATGATTAAGCAGGATATTGTTGATTGCACTGTACATTCGGCACAGGCCGTGCTTGAAGTTCACGACTCTTCGCGGTGTTGGTGTGGGGGGGGGGGTGTGCCCTTGATCCTTCACGCAGCCTCAAGGATGGAAAAATGGACATGTCTATTCGATAAAAGGAATGTTTGATGCAACAGTTCATATTGCACAGTCATTGCAGCCACCAAGGTGATAACTTCCAGGGTTGCCCATGACATTCCGGAGAATTAGCGGCTGTAACGGCTGCATACAGGGTTTTTTTTTTGGTAGGGGGTACCTGAGGGAAAGAGACCACTTGGAAGACGTAAGCGTAAATGGAAGGGTAATATTAGAATGGATCTCCAAGAAGTGGGATGGGGGCATGGCCTGGTTTGATCTGAGTCGGGATTGGGATAGGTGGCGGGCCCTTGTGAATGCGGTGATGAACCTTCGGGTTACACATAATGTGGGGAATTTCGTAACTAGCTGAGGAACTCTCAGAGTCTCAGGAAGGACTGTGCTGCATAGAGTTGGTTGGTTGGTCGGTTAGTTATTTCTGCCTGTGCCCATACATTGTAAGTCGCAGAATGCGTAACACTTTTTGACGGGTGTTTAAGATCATGTGCCGACTTAGTTACCGTTAGGAACTTAGCTTTTTCCCCTTACTTACTTACTTACATACTTACTCCATGGTGCAGAGTCCTTCTTGAGCAGCTAACTGGTTTGCAGCTAGTCAAGAAATTCCCCGCATTTCACGGAACCCGATGGTTCATTGCCGCACTCACAAGCGTCCGCCGCCTGTCTATCCTGGGCCAGCCCAATCCAGTCCATATACCCACTTCCCACCGCCTGGGGATCCATCCTAATATTATCCACCCATCTACGCCTAGGTCTCCTCAGTGGTCTCTTTCCCTCCGGTTTCCCCACCGGAGGGACTAGTTTAAATTATCCTAATGCTGTTTGTCCCATATACCAGGAGCTGCAGTAGAAGGAACCCTTTTTCAGCGTACACCCATAGGTGTCGTTACGACGGACCAGTGCATAATCACACGCGTTTCTTGTCTGCTTCACCTTGTCTGTAGTCCTTTTTGTAAAAAAAGTGCGCTCCATTACTTCGCTAAAGACATAATGTTTTGTCAGGCATTAAACCCTGTTGTAGATTCTGACTCCGAATGAATTCTAAGTGTGACAATTTTAGACATTCCTTTGGACACCGTGGGCGGTAGATCGGCCTGTGACCAACAAAGGACGACGGGAAGCTCCACACACAAGCGCACACACACACACGTGCGCCTCCGCCAACAGGCGTTTATCGAGGGCAGTCGAACCCGATATCCAGGCGCTTGTTGGTGCAGGACCATACGCCACCGTGATCGGAGAATAATTACAGTAATGTTTGCTCTGTGTACCACCAGGTTTAACACTCACAAATTTTATGTTTTATACGCCATACGAACTGAATACAGTAGAACCCCGCTTCTCCGGATTAATTGGGACGGCGAGCCATTCGGATATGGAGAAAATCCGGAGAATTGTATTTTTATTTGGAAATAGGCTACGTTGGCATTTTGAAGTTCAAAAAGAAATTTCTACAAACAGCCGTTTTAGGCTACATATGTATTTACGTACAAATAAAATATTAATACACAATTCCCTCTAAGAAATTGACAGTTGGGGGAAAAATGTAATCCTTAAAAAGATGCAGTACAATTAGAGTAAGGAACTGTTTGACTCACAGAATTACTTGATGACGTCAAGGATAGTTTGCTGCTTCGTTGTCGAAGCGCGTTTCCTTGCAGCCAAGTCACGAATTCGTTTCACCTGAAGCAGCTGCAGCAGCTGCATTGGGTCGCATTCCTCCTGCCGAACTCTCCAGGCCATAGCTAAGTCCCAAAGCTTGAAAAGTATCGCTGTGTGAAGGAACGTTTTCCTCCTCTTCATTAACGTCATCTTCGTTGTCGTCTGCACTCACTTCCTAAAGTGTCCGCAATCTCGTCATCGGTCACGATATCGTCACGATCACAGTTTAATCTAGTCATCCACGTCTTCAGCTCCCCAGTGCGATGGACCAGGAACTTTGGAGACAATTTTCACCAGTTCTCCCTCGTTCGGTTCCACTGATTCTGTATTGGCTTCACTTTCTGAAACCACTTCGATTTTCCGCCAGGCTGTCTTAATTGTTATGGTTTTTACGTCGTTCCAAGCAAGTGCAGCCATGTAAGCATATTCCTTTAGGTCAGTTCGTTAGTAAAACTCAATGACACTGACTTCATCATCAGTCAAGAGTAGTTTGTGCAGCGGTTTTTCCCCTTAAAGTCTGTTAGTGCACTCTTAGTGCTCTCAGAGGCCACGTGACATGCGATAAACAAAAGCTTTGGGGAGGAGGGGGCTGGAATTCGAGTGATGACCATCAGCTTTCACCGTTGACAGTGACTTTGGGAATCCCTTGTCTAGTTTGGGAACCCGTTCGGCTGTTAATATTTGCAGTGTGTACCTGCATGTGAAACTTTAGACCACGTCTGATATGAGGTTCTAGAAGCCACAAAACTGTACTGTACTTGATCCGATAACCGGTTGTTTCAAGGCCAGTTACTTTTATAGAATTCTCGACAGATTTACCCGAAGGGCCAAACAGATCCGGATAAGTAAAGTTCTACTGCATTTAAACATAAATCATGTTAACCTTAGTCTTGGAATAAATAAAATAGCTTGCATTAAACTGACGTTTTATTCACATTACGCTTCGCCAAACGGGCCAGTGTCTTGATCAGTCAGTACAGTGGTTGGGGGGGGGGGGGGTGATATCGCGGAACCCCTTCGGATTGTCCGCGTCCCGGCCGAGTTTCGAACTTAGCACCTGGGGGATACGGTTATCAGGCGCTACCAATACAGTAGTCTCTTCATTTCATGTAACCAAAAGCTTGGTACACTTGAACCCGCCACTTGTCCCCGACGTGAGCCAAATTATTCCAGTCCATTTGTCCGTTTTAATATCGTCTGCCCATTTGTGTTATCCCTGCAGTTTCCTACCGTTTCTCGTCTTGTGCCACGTTTTACGTATTTCAGTCTGTAGTTAATTTGCAGCAGAGGTCCGCATATTTTTCAAAAATCTGTTAGTCAACGTGCATTTCTATTCGCCAGAAGTGTTACAGGGAGCAAGTTCCATACTGAAGACCCGCAAAAATATTAGGCGTCAAAGAACAAAGTTAATTCGCCCGGTGTTTGTGCACTCCTGATCTGCAGATTTGTGGCTTTGATACGGAGTCTGCAAACAGACAGCCTGTCGCCTGTCCGCCAAGGAGTAATTGACGCCCGTGATCTGCAGTTTCGTGAATGATACAAAGGCTCTGGTATTGACTGTCGTCGTTATCTGCCCAGACATTATCTCACTCCAAAGCACGCGTTGTTACTGACCTTCTTCAACTCGGCAGCCGAAGGTGTGATCAGTATGCCAAAGAGCCCATCGCCTGTCCGCCAAGGAGCCATTGACGCCCGTGATCCGCAGTTTCGTGAATGATACAAAGCTCTGGTACTGAATGTCGTCGTTATCTGCCCAGACATTATCTCATTCCAAAGTACGTGTTGTTACTGACCTCCTTCAACTCAGCAGCTGAAGGTGTGGTCAGTCTGCCCACAGACAGCCTGTCGCCTGTCCGTCATGGAGTCGTTGACGCCCGTGATCTGCAGTTTCGTGAATTATACAAAGCTCTGGTACTGAATGCCGTCGGTTATCTGCCCAGACGTTGTATCACTCCAAAATGCGTGTTGTTACTGACCTTCCTCAACTCAGCAGCAGAAGGTGTGATCAGTATGCCAACAGAGCCTGTCGCCTGTTCGCCATGGAGCCATTGACGCCCGTAATCTGCAGTTTCGTGAATGATACGAAGCTCTGGTACTGAATGTCGTTATCTGCCCAGACTCTCACTCCAAAGTACGTGTTGTTACTGACCTTCTTTAACACAGTAGCTGAAGGTGTAGTCACTCTGCCCACAGGCAGCCTGTCGCCTGTCCGCCATGGAGTCATTGACGCCCGTGATCTGCAGTTTGTGAATGATACAAAGCTCTGGTACTGAATGTCGTCGTTGTCTGCCCAGACACTGTCTCACTCCAAAGTGCGTGTTACTGACCTCCTTCAACTCAGCAGCTGAATGTGTGATCAGTATGCCAACTGACAACCTGTCGCCTGTCTGCCATGGAGTCATTGACGCCCGTGATCTGCAGTTTGTGAATGATACAAAGCTCTGGTATTGAATGTCGTCGTTATCTGCCCAGACATTATCTCACTCCAAAGTACGCGTTGTTAGTCAACTTCTTCAACTCAGTAGCTGAAGGTGTGGTCACTACTGACAACTGTACCGATCGTACAAGCGAGATGGCAGGTTTCCACATTGTTGATGTTGAAGTTTCTGGTCTTCCAAGATCTTTACGCTGTGTAGCAGGTGTAACATATACCGACGTTTCGGGGGAACTTGGTACCTTCTTCTTCAAGAAATGAGTCATAGTGGGTTGTGTTGCCCGTGTTTCAAGGGGAGCGTGCTGCCTCCATCTTCAGGGTCGGAATGTGGTGTCACATATAGACAGCTGTGCTTCCAAATTCACGAAGAGAAGGGTGTATTGCTTGGTCTGAGACATTAGGATCGGTACATGAGAACCACTGTCTTATCATCCACACCTCGACCCTGAAAGAGGAAGTGTCTTCTTTCGACACGTTTGGAGCGCATTCCAATCCAGGCTATACAAAAACCCACACGTGTGCCAACGACCCACCGTGAAAGCTCCAAATCTGCTCGTGTAGACCGGCATCATGTGCCGGAATTGCCACGCATTGTGATGTCACCATTCAATATATGTACAATGGGTAGTGGGAGTTCTTTCCCTGGCGATAAGGCGGCCAGGGCGTGAAGCTGATCTGTGCTGCCTGTATATCTTCAAGTAGTGCCAAGGGACAACTCCGCCTTTACCTCATTACAGGGAGTGCATTTCGGGTAACGTTGCGGCGCGTTCGCGTAACCGTGATTACAGTGGAAACAACATTGCGTTCTTTGTTGTTGAAGTAAGTGTCACTGGCTACAACATAACAGTATTGAGTGTTGTACAGAAAGGCTTTTATGACGACTTTATGTCGCCAGCGACAATACAACATGTTTAGGTCTTCATGCGAAGTGTTTGGTTTTAACCAAAATTTGAGATTCTCGGCAGATTTTTATAAATACCCTAATATCAAATTTCACGGAAATCCTTCATAGCGGAAGCTCGCTGATAGGTGCGGTCGGACAGAAAGATTTGACGAAACTAATGGGCGCTTTTCTCGATTTTGCGATCGCGTCCAAAAAGGGTAAAGTTGTCTCTGTCCACGCCATGAAGTAGGGGCTTAGAGTTACGGCGACACTCATTCTTAAACTTGGTTCTAGCTGGAGGTGAGTAGTTAGCCTAATGCCTCCGCCATCCCCCCCCCCCCCGAAAAGGACCACAGTATAGGGATTCAACCACCGGATCGTCCAGCCTGTAGCCTAGTCACCACACCAACTACACCTTCCCAGCTCGCTGTTGTAAAATGTGCCACCCCAAAAATACGAGGTCTGACAACAAAGTAATGAGATTAATGTATGCTTTCTTCTGGGTAATTCCCCGGCGTGTGAATTTTATATGCCGACGTTTCGGAACACTTCCATCTTCATAGGCGCGTAGGTAATATCCGCCTATGAAGATCGAACATACAACATTCAGAACACGGCGAAAGTTTGAAATGAAGAATAATGAGATTAATTTTCTCCTAGCTGTACTGGCAATACTGCAGCCCGCTAACACAGACAGCCTTGACCTTGGTCCTTCCTCCATTTCCACTTGCAGTGGCGTGGCTTTGCAATGTCTCGGTATGGAGTTCGTGCTTCACGTGTTATGACGTGTCTGAACTTTGTTGTGGAAATGGAAGCACGGAACATCGCGCAGCGTTATGCCATCTCTTTTGTGTTCTACTCGGTGACACTGCCACCACAACACATTGAAAACTTCAGCAGGCCTTTGGAGATGATGCCTTTCACGGGCACAAAATGTTTTCTGAAGGCAGAACCCTTACTGAAGATGAGGAGCCAAGCGGATGGCCATCAGCAACACAGGCAGGTGATAACATGGCATGGGTAAGAGAACTTGTTCGATTCGATTGAAGATTAACAGTCAGAATGATTGCTGATGAAGTGAACATGAACCGGGAAACCGTTCGTTAATACTGACTGAAGAATTGGGGATGAGAAAAATTTGTGCCAAGATGGTGCCCAGGAATCTCACAGAGCAACAGCGGGTTGCGCGGTCTAGCGCAGTTTTTGACATCCAAATACATTATGGCGATGATGCAGCCTCCTTATTCACCTGATCTCGCACCTTGCGACTTCTTTTTATTTCAAAAAGTAAAATCGGCAGCGAAAGGACACCATTTTGAGTTAACAGAAGACCAGCAAAGGGCTGTAACGCATGTCGTAAACGACATCCCGCAAGTTGCGTTCCAGGAATGGTACAATGGCAGCACCGCTGGAAAGGTATGTGCAGGAACAGGGGATGTATTTTGAAGGTGATCACATTGTAGTTGATGAATAAATAAGATAAAACCTTTTTTGGAACCAGTCATGATCATTACTTTATTGTCAGACCTCTTATGCTGCCGCTGGCAGCCAGCTGGTTCGTCTGATCCGTCATACCGGTTCAGAACGTTTTTTGTTTTTCTCTGTGTAGGCTGCGGACTGTTTCCCAATCGGCCCCAATTCAGAATGGAGCAAAGACGACACCCCTCCTTGTGCACGTGTAACCATATGTTGAAAATATGCTGGACGCTTTCCAATGGGTGGCCTGTTGGAGTCGATCAGTTATTGTCTTACCACTGCCGGAAATAATAACTGAGGAGCAAGCACCGGGAGGTCATGCACATCCATCTCTTAGCGTGCAGAAACTCGGTAACAACCGGGTGGACTTTCGCGTGCCGTTTGTTTGCGTATTCCAATTTAAACCGAAATCGGGCGAGAGTAACCGACACTTCGCGTCACTTCGTTTGTGTTTCTCCTGTTCACAGCTTGACCGTTACTGTCCGTATATTTGCCGGTATGAAATATTTCGAACAGAAGTTGTAGAGAAGAATAAAATACACGTTGTGTGTCCGTCCGTATTGAGAACTGCGCCCTTCTGGGTCATTACGCAGCGCGTAGTGGTAATTTCTTACTACCGACGTTTCGGAACAACCTCTTGGTCCCATCCTCAGGGTTCAAGAATCGTATTGTTTGCCCGTAAGTCTAAAGCCATGTTTCCACGACTGGTGTATTTGTCAAATGCGCCAGTAATTGTACATGTTACAAGGAACCAAGTGATATTCTTCCTGCTTCCACGAGTGGTTTACCTGGCAAACATTCGGACTCTGGTACGCTTTGCTGGGTGTCAGCGTGTAAGCCGTGCCCGTGTGGCCTATCGACGGGCCTAATTACGCTGATTATATTCACACAAGTCGCTTTTGTTTGCCAGCCGTGGACGTGTCGTGATATGCAACAAGCACAGACGTGATAAGGACGCTGACGTTAGTGGCAGTTATTCACCTGTGCTCCTTTTACCGACAGTCGGTGGGGAGAAAGACAGGTGGCCAATGTTTACACACGTACAGCTTTTCCATGACGTGGCACGCATCTACAAGTGCCAAATGTTTGTCAAATATACCAGCCGTGGTAACGCGGCTTTTCTGCGTGCGATACAACCTAGCCTAAACGGAAGCGCTATCGTTAACGCTATTTAACCTTTTGGCGCCGGAATTTTTTTTTTTAATTTTAGCACACCCTGTATATAAAATGTGAATAATACGGGAACCAAATATG
>Ga0136643_10003134_pt1 | contig 22085 bp, 22 predicted proteins | sample TergutLab28metaG_FD_96883 | JGI IMG/M metagenome (GOLD analysis project Ga0136643, IMG submission 96883) | Labiotermes labralis P1 segment gut microbial communities from Petit-Saut dam, French Guiana - Lab288 P1 (version 3) (version 3) | ecosystem: Host-associated > Arthropoda: Insects >... | reverse complement strand
AGCTGGCTGGATGCGCATGACCATTTTATTTTAAAGCAAATTACGGACGAGCCGGGTTTTTTTTGGGAAGACCCCCCGGAGGGCAACGGAAAGTCGGTTCTGATCCGCCCGATAAAAGACGGCGTTACCGAAGCGGATGTTTACCCGTATGAGCTTATAGAATTCCCGGGTGGGCTTTACCTGGTTGCGACAGGCGACGAAAATGACGCGGATGACATCAACGAAACCATCGAATGTATGATGGAGTGGATAAACAGCCACGATGAATTTGAACACGGCACATTATCGGAGATGGTCGCGCTTTGCAACCGACCCGCGATGTGCAACATGCCGAACGTCGGCGGCGCGTTTGATTCGGTACTCGGCATCGCGCAACAACAAATTTTTATACCGTTAATGTTGAAAAAATAATGCTTACCGCGCGCTTAACAAGGCGTGCCGCGCTTGCGCGGTTGTGATAAAATCGCAACATGATAAACATAGCCATTTGTGACGACGAACCGGCAGAGGTCGCCTACCTAAACGCGCTGGCGCGGGAATGGGCAGCCGAAAGGCGAACGCCGATTAAAACAGCGGCGTTCGCCAATGCCGAGCATTTTATCGTGGGCGGGGAAATAACGCCGGATATTATTTTATTGGACATCCAAATGGGCGGAATGGACGGCATGAACCTGGCGCGGCATATCCGCAAAGGCAACGCGTCCATGCAGATTATTTTTATCACGGGGTACGCGGATTATATCGCCGATGGCTACGAAGTGGATGCATTGCATTACCTGATGAAACCGGTTGAAAAAGAAAGGCTGTTCGCCGTGTTGGACAAAGCGGCGGAACGCTTGGAAAAGGAAGAAGAAACGCTGGCGGTGCAAACAAACGACGGCACGGCACGGGTAAGGGTGGGGGACATACGCTGCATTGAAGCCTTTGCTCATTACGTACATATCAAATACAAAAACGAAACGATTGAAACCCGCGCTAAAATCAGCGACTTGGAAGACGCACTGGGCGAAGCCTTTGTACGGTGCCACCGTTCGTATCTGGTGGGGCTGCGGCACGTTCACCGCATCACCAAGAACGATGTCGTGCTGGAGGGCGGGGAATCGGTTCCCCTTTCCCGGCGGGTGTATAATGAGGTGAACCGGGCGTTTATAAAGTATTATACAAATTCGGAATAGAAACAAAAAGCCCGTATGTGATTTCGCTTGCAAACTTGCACTCCGAATTCTACAATAAGTATTTATTACATACTCCGATTCCAAACGAGGTGTTTCATGGGTTTGCTCTCTTGGCTACTTACGCCGATAATCGACAGGCGCATCGCGCAATTCCAAAACGGCTTGATGGCGACGCACATCGCCGAAGTGGAGCATATTTACAATCAGATGCGCGGCTGGCGGCACGATTACCATAACCATATGCAAAAATTGAAAGCGCATTTGCATTTGAAACAATACGGCGACATCGACGCGTACCTCACGGCGTTGGCAGACGACTTGGCGCAAGTGGATGTAATAATCAAAACAGGCAACGTAGCGGTAGATGCCATCTTAAACAGCAAAGTTTCCGTGGCGCGTGCCAAGGGGATAAACGTAAACGCGAAGGCAATCGTCCCCACTAAGTTGAACGTTGCTGAAATAGACCTTTGCGTCATCATCGGCAACTTGCTGGACAACGCCGTGGAAGCGTGCATGAGGCTGACCGACCCCGCGCGGCGTTTTATCCGTGTGTACATAGATATTTTAAAGGGGCAACTGTATATATCCGTGTCCAACGCCCGCGCGGGGGAGGTGAAGCGCAACGGCATGTCCTTCCTTTCCACGAAGGAAGAATCGGGGCACGGCTTCGGGCTGATGCGGATTGACCGTTTGGCGGATAAATACGGCGGCTTCGTAAACCGCCAAACCGAAGAAGGCGTGTTCGCCACGGAGGTTATGCTGCCTTTGTAGTAAATTATTATAATAGCTAGCCGTTGGAAATATGGAATGTTATGATAATAGCGAAGTGATAAATATGACCGCAACAAAATCAACGTTAAATGTGAAAATCGACAAAAGCGTAAAAGAAAAAGCCGCGCAGCTTTTGGAAAATATGGGACTGGATCATACAACGGCAATCGATATGTATTACAGGCAGATTATTAAGGAACGCCGGTTACCGTTTCAAATTAAATCAAGTCTTACGGTTGATGAACAAATCAAAGCGGCAGCACTAAAACGCAATCCTAAAAGGGTAATGCTTCAAACCGATGAAAACGGCAGCGTAATCGTTGACAAGGAAAAACACCCCGATATTTACGATTGGGCGTTAAACGGCTAATGTCACCTTATGAGATATATATTATTCACTTATCCTGGGGGAGCGGCGGCAAGATGCGCCCGGTGATGGCGTTTGTTGTGGACGAAGGCACCGTCGACATTTATCAAATAACAACGAAGTATAAAAATAAGTCCAAGGAAATCAAAGCCCTGTATTTCAAAATAATTGACTGGGCGCAAGCAGGACTTGATAGGGAGTCATATGTGGATACGGCTATATCAAATTAAGGACGTTCCGAATTCCTAAATTTAACGGCGAACACAACTCGCATTCGCCGTTATTAGATGTGAAAATTTCCGATGTATGATAAATATAAATCCACTTGTTGGCTTTCTTTTATACGTTTTTTGCCTTCCTTCATCACAGCCTCATGGACTACTATTTTTTCGATGAATGTCCGTGCTATTTCTTCGTTGAGTTCATTGATTTTACCGTATCGGTTTACCAACTTTATAAAACTTTTTACATTGGCAGTTTTACTTTTTAGTTCATCAATTTCGACATGGAGCATTTTTATTGTTTCGTTTAATTATGATTGCTCTGCTTCATAACTGGACAGCATTTTTGCGAACCTTTCATCAGTGAGTTTCCCCAAAACATGGTCTTCGTAAATGCGATTAATAATTGTATCAAGTTCAGCAATTCGGCGTTGCGCTCTGCCATGTTCAGAGGTTTTCGTTTTTATCGTTTTTTCGGTATCAATGTTTGTATTTTTATAAACACATTCGGAAAATCCATCTTCGTCAGTTAAGGCAAAGCCAACAGTCTCTTGTATTTTTAACAGTACGATTTGTTCAAGGACATCCGCACGTATGCTGTGCCTTGTGCATTTGCGTTCATTTAGTACGTTGGTGCTTCTGTAGCGGGAACAAATAAATGAAGGTATTGGGTTTTTCCTATTTGCGATGGCGTATGTTATAGCAACCCTTATTACGAAAAAACAATTCGGGGTCAATTGCCCCGATAAATCGGAAATAAATCTCCAGTTTCTGCGTTCGCCTATGCCGCCAGCCGCTACCTTCGTGCGCTACTATCCTGTCTACCAAAGTTAGGAGCATTTCGCGGTTAAGGGTTTCGGCTTCGGTATATGGCAGTATTTCTTGCAAAAAGCGCATCGTATCCCCAACGGCATCCTTTTGTTCATCAACCTTTTTGCTGAGTGCATCGAGGCGTTCTTTGAGGTTGGAATGCTCCTGCTCATATTTTCCCGACATACTTTGGAAACGGTCTGCACCAATGTTCCCCAACGCATATTCTTCAAAAAGCCGCTCCACAATTGTGTCCAATTCGCGGATGCGCTTGTTCATACGGTTTATTTCGGCTTGAGAATGCTGGAGTGCCTTGTCATCATTTTTCCCTGCAAAACGCCGCGCATAAGTTTCTAAATCATGCTCATGCTCCTTGGCTTTTGCCGCAAATACTCGGATATATGCCAAAACGGAGTCATTCACCAAAGACACAGGGGTATAGTGTGCGGTGCATAAACGATTTTCCCCAACAGCGGAATATGAGCGATATTTGTTACATATTAAAGATTCGTACACCGTGCCTTCTCTGCGCGAATGCATGAGAGAAAGGTTGGTATTGCAGGTAGCGCATTTTACAAGCCCTGCGAAGATGTTTTCGTGCTTTTCTTTCGTTTCGCGCCTTTTGACATGGATTAATTTTTGCGCTAAATTGAAAGTATCTTCGCTGATGAGCGGCTCGTGCATATTGGGAATTTCAATCCATTGGTCTTTGGGCTTTTTCACCAACTTGCTGTTTTTGAATGATTTAGTGGTGGTTTTCCCGTTTACCACATATCCCAAATATGTTTTGTTTTGCAACACTACGCGCACCGATGCCATGCTCCACATATTGGTTTTTGCTTTCATTCCCTCCGGGTAATCCTCGTAATTTTGCTCAGAAAACTGCCGGATTGTTGGGATGCCTTCTTCAGTTAGGGTTCGGGCAATCTTTGTAAGCCCATATCCCTGTACCGCTAAATTGAAAATGTGTCGGACGATTTTCGCACCTTCTTCATCGACAATTAAGCGATGTTTGTCTTTCGGGTCTTTGCGATACCCTATGGGAGCGACATAAGCTGAATACTCACCATTGTGCGCTCTCGCCTTTCGCGCAGACCTAATTTTTTTGCTGATATCACGCGCATAATACTCATTTATAACAGATTTGAAAGGTAAAATCTCGTTGTCACCGTGGGCTGTATCAATTCCGTCACCGATGGCAATCAGCCTTATATCCCTATCCGGGAAAAAAATCTCGGTGTAAAACGCAATCATGGCGTTATTTCGCCCAAGACGCGAAAGGTCTTTACAAACCACAATGGATACTTTTTCAGCCTCGATATCCGCAATCATCCGTTGGAAATTCGGTCGTTGGAAAGTTGTACCACTTATACCATCATCCACATATTCGTCAAATACAACAAAACCGTGGTCTTTGGCGTATTTTTGAAGCATCATGCGCTGAGTTTGAATACTGTTTGACTCGGCATCGCCCCCATCATCCCGACTAAGGCGTAGGTACAATGCCGCTATGTTTTGCCGCTTAATCATCTCTCTGCCCCTTTCGGAAGCGGCAAAACGCCTTGAATCGCACTGTCCACTATACCGTGAAAAGCCGCTAAATTCAAGGGTTTTGCCGATGGATTATATTGCGAACTTCCGTTTAAGGGTGTCTTTCACCACTTCCTCATACGTTTTGTCTCCGATGAAATGTGCAACCACTTCTACCGTTGTATTTCCGCTTTTTATGTACATTGTGTGTGTCGGCACAGGGGTTTCTTTATCAAGTGTGATTGTTTCATTTTGAACATTTGCAATTTTGTCCAAAGAAAAACACCTCGCATACATCTTTCAACTAATGTATGCGGTGCGGAAAGGCTATATATTTTGTCCGCAATAAAGGAAAAGCCCCAGCAAAAGCCGAGGCAAAGTTCAAAACATTTTAAGCACAGTGTGTTATTCTATGCCCCTGCCATCTTCAACAGCTTTATGGCTTCCGGCAGAATAAGTTTTCCATCAATCCGCTCTGTGGCAAAAAAACCAATTTGGTCACGTTCGGCATACAATTCATTCAGCACACGAAAACGAATGTCCCTGCGGTCGGCAATCCAATAATAGTTAAAGTCACCAAAGGCTACAGGGTATGCATCTTCTGCCATTTCCGGCGCGTATGGCGATACATACACAGGTCTGCCCAAAATTGTGTCGGGAGTTTTTTCCTTAACAGATGGTTGCCATATATACTGTCCGTCACCTGATTTTATTTTACGCAGAACCTTCATTGTGCTATCATTTACGAGAAAGACAGCCCTGTTTCGATATGGAGGCTTGAGGCTGTAGAATAAATCTATCATGTTGTCGAAGTTTATGGTCGTGGTTGCCGATGCGCCTTCTTGTGCGCCTCCAGTGCCGCCAAATATGCCTGTGGGCTTCCCTGTTCCATCCCCAAGGCAGAAGGCTTCCTCTTCCCGTGAGCCGATACGCCGAGCAAATTCCTGCGCGATGTAGGATTGGATATTAAACGCAGAATCCTCCACCAATTCAGTGGAAGAACGCATCATTGTTCCCAATTTATACGCATTCAGCGTGATTTGGCTAAAGGTGGATTCGCTTTCGGGAATGACCTCATTCTCGTCAATCCACGAAGCTGTGCCGACAGCAGTTGCAACAGGCACTTTTAATTTATCGCTGGATGTGCGTACAATTCTTGCAATCTGACGGAAAATGTTTTGTTCTTCCAGAGCGATAATTAATTCATTGGCAAATTCCTCCGGCACTAAATATCCGCCGGAAGTATCCTCGCCAACAGAAAGAACATTGCTGATACCCCTGCCGCGCAGGGCATTCCAGAAGGCTTTTGTGTATTCGCCATTATTATGATTAGCGCGATTATATACGCTGGGTTTGCTGTGAAGCGGTGTGGATGTAGGCATATTCATCTGGTCACCCAAATCCCGGTGGCGTTCGAGCCGCTCGATTTGCTTTCCAATGTCCATAATCTCGGTTTCCATTTTATCAAACACCTCACCATCAGCGGCTGATAAAATCCCATCCACACGCCGGGAATCCAAGAAAGCCTGTGCTTGATTCCAAAGTTTTGTGCGCTTTTCACGCAGTTCTGCAATTGTCATATTGACCTCCCATGTTTTAGCCTTTCAAGGCGTTTGTAGTAATTATCCATGCCGTTTTGCGGCTTTGGAATTTTATTCAATAATGAATTTGTAACAGCCATGCGAGAAAATAATACAGCCTGTGAGTTATCAGTTTGTTGTTGCTCTGAGTATAAAATGCCATCTGCGAAGCCCAATTCCACAGCCTTTTTTGCATTGAAACAGGATTCTTCATCCATCAAGCGGCTAATCTCAGCCCTCGGAATTCGAGCCTTTTGTTCGTAAGAATTAATGATGCCCTCTTTTATTTCAGCCAGTGTTGCTTTTGCCTTTAACATTTCCGCGCTGTCACCGATGGCAATGGTAGCCGGATTGTGGATAATCATATATGATACAGGGGACATCAAAACTTCTGTGCCAGCCATCGCAACAATGGATGCGGCACTCGCGGCAATGCCATCAATTTTCACTGTCACTTTGCCGGGATATTCGCGCAGTGCGTTGTAAATTTGGGAAGCGGCAAAAACATCACCACCGGGAGAATTTATCCAAACAGTAACATCGCCCGTGCCGGAATATAATTCACGCTTAAAAGCGGCTGGCGTTAATTCATCACCAAACCAAGACACCTCGGAAATAGCACCATCCAAGCGGAGGATGCGTTCGCCATCATTTGCGACAAAATTCCAAAACTTATTCATCGACATTAGCATCCTTTCTCGCAAAATGCCTTGCGTGTTTCAAATCCACCATATTTCCGTTTACCATGTATCTATCGCCACCTTCCTCAGCGGAAATAGGTGTCATACGTTCTAAGGCTCGGATGTCGTTGGCACTAAGCCAGCCACCCTGCCGACCGATGGAATACCCCTCCATCCGGGTTTTGTAATCACCTCGAAGCAGACCATCAAGGTTAAACTTAATCATGTATTGTTTCCGCTCGGCTGGTGTTAATAACGCCATATCCATTGCCTGTTCTAATCGTATTACCCACGGCTCTACGGTGTGCATTACGAACTCGATTCCTTGATGCTCAATGTTGTTATATGTCGCTTTTTCCAAGTCACCAATAAGGTGTGGTGGTACTCTGAAAATACGTGCAATCTCGTTTAGTTGAAAACGCCGTGTCTCCAAAAACTGTGCTTGGTCTGGTGGGATGCCAACTTGCTTGAATGTAAGCCGATCTTCCAGTACAGCGATGCGATGTGCGCCTTTGCCGCGATAGATGGCTTCCCATGTGGTGCGAATTGTTGTCGGGTCGTTTAGCGTGGATGGATGCTCTAACACTCCACCGGGGTTCGCACCATTTGCAAAGAAATTTGCACCATAATCTTCTGCGGCGATTGCCATGCCGATTGCATTCTTTGCCAGTGCAACAGGCGAATACCCCACCAAACCATCAAAGCTGAGTCCGGGGATATGCAACACATCTTCGCGCTGCAGGGTAATTCCACCTTTTTTCTCATGGGGTCGCGTTTCGTCTGCATCGCGGTAATATGTGTAATAGATTTCACCATCATCATCGCGCCAAACGTCCATTTTATTGGGTAACAGCGGATAAATGTGCTTTATTCTGCCTGTTCCGTCACGAATTAACTGACAAAAACCATTTCCCCAAAGTAAAATATGTGACATCAATACTTCACGCCAAATGAAGCTGGTCATTTCCGGATTAGGCACAGTGTGTAATATGTCATACAGCGGATGCCCGGTTTCCACCAATGCACCATTTCCTTTATATTTGTACAAGTGCAGTGGAAGCTGTGCTACTGCTTCTGATATAATACGAACACAAGCATAAACTCCAGCAGTAGCCAGTGCGGTGCGTTCGTTTACCGCAACATCAGAAGAAGCCCTCCCGAAAAAGAATGGACGGCTTGTTGTCAAACTATTTTGAGGCGAATTGCCTTTTTTGAACAAGCGTGAAAATAAGCCAGCGAAGATAATCACCCCCACATATATAAACAGAACCACCTCGCGGTGGCTCTGGCTTGTAAAAATTATATGTGGAAGTTTACAAGATTATGATTTAAGCACAGTGTTTTATTCCTCTGTTGCCTCCTCCTGTGGCTCGGCTTTTGTTTTGCGTCTTGGGTCGATACCCGATGACCAAGCGGCGTTACCGGGCAGGGATTTGCAGAGGATGCGCCTCGCGGTGGAATACTCCGAGCCCACCATACCCAGCGAAATTAGCCAAACACGAAAACTGAAACGTGGGTTTTGGAAATCCTTAACAGCGGCTGTGACGCGCTTTTTCTCGCTGGCTGTTTTTACAATTTGCGTTATGAATTGTGCGTAAGCATCTGTTATTTCGCGTGAATTTTCCGGCTTAAACCAATGGAAAATTATGTCCGTATCCCTAACCTCGATGGGGAGTTCATCAACCCCAAGTGCCATTTTTATGAGCGGTGCTTTGGCTTCCACCATTTTGTTGATGTTGGCAATGGCTTCTTCGGAAAGTCCTGCCCGTGGGTATGCGATGGAAATTCGTTCAAATTCCGGCTTTTCTGCCTCGGTGCTTTCCGTGCCATCTTCTGCAACAAAGCCCTCAGCTTTCAATGCATCCAGCACCTGCGCAAGCTGTTCTTCCTCAACGGTCGCGCTGTCAAAAATAAGCGTTCCGTTTTTATCGAGCGTAAAGTTTGCCACACGATATTCGTATGACGGTGTCCCTGCGTAGGTGTGCTTTTCCCCAAGCACCTCCGCGATAATGGTAATCATTTGTTTCCGGGCTTTGCCCTGCTGATTAAATGCAATTTTCATACTGCCACCAACCCTTCTTTGTTTTTGGTGACACCATGTTCGCTCTAAACGCTGATTAAATCAACGGATATGCATGGGTGAAACTCATGGGGAAGGACGCGTCTTGGCATGGCAAGATTTGCAAAGGGAAATTAAATTATCGTCATCATGTGTGCCACCTTCATCGACAGGTTGTATATGGTGAACCTCGTCAACAGGAACATACCGACCATCCTCAAGGCACTTCTCGCACAGGGGATGCTTCGCCACGTAAAGCTGTCTACGTTTACGCCAATCCCAACCATAATGTTTGTTATGATTGCGGCGATGCTGTTTGTCATATTCACGATTGGCTATGGTTTTGTGTTTGTCACAATAACGACCTACTTCGATAGTAGCCGGGCAACCGTGGTAAGCACAGGGTTTCTTGGGTGAAAGTGCCGCCATAAAATGACCTCCTAGTCCGCCAAATTACAAATCATATCCAAATAATGTCTCGCGTTCGATGCGGCGCATCCGTTCCTCGGAAGTTTCCGACTTTTTATCCGGCGCGGAAATAACCTCACCATCGCGTGTTGCGGTGTCGGTGTCGTAATCGTATACAACAATTCCGCCCTTGCCCTTATCTTCCTGTCGGATTGCCCGCTCTAAAGCCATGAGTGTGCCAATAACACCATCAATCTTTTCACGACTTTTTTTCTTGGTTGGTTTTATGTTCCCAGCGGCATCGGTTTCAATGTAAACATTTTCAAACATCCCGCGCAGTACAGGATTTCCACCATGCTGAACTTTCTCATCCAAAACAATCCGCATGAACTCTTTTGCCGGCGGTGACAACGATTTGAAGCCCTGCCGCGTTTTTACCATTTCGAAGTTTTGCCCCATTAAATTCTGTGCCATTTGAAGCGCACCCCATTCATCGAATGCAACTTCGCGAATGTCGTAAATTTCACCCAGCTTGTTTATTTCGGCTTCGATGAAATCGTAATATATAATTCTGCCATCGGTAGCACTCAAAAAGCCCTGCCGCCACCATTTGTCGTAAGGTACATGATGGTCTCTCACTCGTTCGTGCATTTGTTCCATTGGAATCCAAAATTTCGGCAGTATGTAATATTGTGGGTCATCATCCGTAGGTGGGAACACCAACACAAATGCGGCGATGTCGTTCGTAGAAGCCAAGTCCAGCCCACCATAGCATTTGCGCCCAGCCAAATCCATCGGGTCGAAAGGCTCTGCGCCCTTGTCGTATTTATCCATCGGCAACCATTTTGTTTCCGATGAAGTCCATTGACAGAGGAAATCCCTGCGAAACTTCATCTCCAATGCCGGGTCGCGTTTTGCGGCATCGCATTCGATTATCATATTTTTCATGGAAACTGTTACACCGAGAGATGGATTACATTTCTCCCACACGGCTGGGTCTGTCCAGTCCTCTTCCATCGGGGTCGAGTACACAACAGGGTAGAACGTACCGTCAATTTTTCGTCCTTCCAAAATATCCAATGCCAAAGTGTGCATTTCCCAGCAGATGGATGTGCGGTCATACCCTGCTGTGGTGATTACAAAACTCAAAGGCTCTCTACGCGAAACAGTCGCGCCGCGAGTCATTACATCGAAAAGTTGTCTGTCGGTTTGCCCCAATAATTCGTCAAAGATGCAACCATGAACATTTAATCCATATTTGTTCCGAACTTCGGACGAGATTGCCGTATAAAAACTGCGCGTGGGAAGGAACACAATTCTTTTCTGCGCATCTGTAATTTTGCACATCTTGCGCAGGCTTGGATTAAGAAGCACCATATCCCTCGCAACGTTGAAAACAATGGACGCTTGGTTGCGGTCATTCGCGCATCCATATATTTCTGCGCCAAATTCTTGGTCTGCGCATAACAGATACAGCGCGATTGCCGCCGCAAGCTCTGATTTGCCTTGTTTCTTGGGTATTTCCACAAATCCCATGCGGAATTGGCGCGTTCCATCTGCGCGGTCAACGATGCCAAAAATATCGCGCACTATTTGCTCTTGCCAACCCATCATGGAAAATGGCTTCCCTGCCCATTCGCTTTTTGTATGGCACAGTTGGTTGATGAAGTTTACAGCGTGGTCGGCTTTTTCCTTGTTGTAGTACGAACTGGGCAACATGAAGGGGCTGGGTGTGTATATAAATTCTGCCATGCGCGTTACCTCGGTTTATTACTGAGCAAGCGCGACATTATATCGTGGCTGGGGTCATCGCCATAGTAGGTCTCGCTGTTCTGTTCCACGATGCGCCAAATCCTATCCCAAACAGCCAGTGCATCAGCAAGATAGCCTTTCGAGATTCCAACCAGCGGATTTGCGTCCACACGCAATTCGCCCCTTTTGGATTGATAAACCGTGTTGCTGATTGCAATGGAGTGTTCATTTTCGTGATAGCGCAATAACGAAATGACGTAATATGCGATAAGTGTTGGGTTTATTAAATGCAAACAGCCTGTTTTTTCGAGATAGTCCACTTCTGCTTCCCAAAACTCTTTTATGCTTGGCACACCCTCCCAATTGCTGTCGTGGCAATTCAGCCATTCGGGATATTCCAGTTTGTATTCTTCTGCCGATTCCGGGAAATTTAGCACCTTTGGGCGGCGTTTTCCGTACAGCCCTTCCAACTTCTTGTCCGCAAGACTCTTTCTCGGTCTCCCTGCGCCACTGCGCTTGCCGCTATGATGCGCATAAGCGCAATAAAATTTTGCTTAATTTTGGCAACAAATAAGTCGATATCGTGCTATGCAAAAAAGGCTGTTGCCATGCATAATTACTGGATGGCAACAGCCTAAAAAGAATTAAATACATTTTAATTTGTTCATTGAATTATGATAATTCAAATAGTGTTTATAATACAGACTGCCTTGTAAGTGATAACCAAAGAAAAACCATTTTTTGGCTAAGTTAATGGTCGGCCTCTAGGTTTAGTCTGAGGAACTCATACGCTTCTTCGAAATGTTTACAATCGAATTCTATTCTCAAAATACCTGAAATATTTGAAAATAAATCGACTCCTTTTTCACAAAGCAAAATAACATTTTCTCTTCCATATTTCCCTTGGAAAAAACCTATTTCATGAATTACATTTTGCCGCGCTCTCATACTTCCATCAGAGGTCTCATCGTCTTTTGTCAGTAGTACAACCGCTTGATTACATAGTTTACTGGTTTTTTCTAATGTTTCAACTATTGTCAGTCCACGGCTGGGAAACTCGCTTAAAATTAAGGTGTCACGTTTTAACCTATCCCGTATAAAATCCTTGAGCTTAAGTTTTAACACTTCATTGTGGCCGTGACTAATAAAAATCCTATCGCTCATTTTGTTTTCCACTTCTCTTACCGCACCGTCTAATTGAATCATAAAATCATCCTCCTTTTTGTCTAAAAATGTATGTATCCCTATAGAGAATGCACGAGACACTACAGAAGTCATTTTTTCGTTTTTTACTGAAATCATTATCACTTCAGTTTTTGGACTCTTTTTTCGTATTTTTTGTAATATATCCATACCTTCGTGGCCAGAAGCAAGAATAAGGTCAATTATAGCCAAATTGTATTTATCTTTAAACGCATTATTAAATATCTCGTGATGTGCAGACATTATATTTAAACATGACGTTACTGAATGCCCAAGATATTCTAGATGCCCGACTAAGGAATTAATAATATCAATATCGTCATCAATTATTAGTACATTCATAAAAACATTCTCCTTTTGTTTTCAAGGGAAAGCACACAAATATTGAAAATTTAATTATTACTTAATTCATTAATTTTGGATATTAGTTTGTTTATGACTTCCCCATCACTTTTTTCAAAAATGTTAAATCTTTTTATTTTTTCAAAGGGCATATTGTCAAAATAAGCTGATACCAGTAGAATTTTTTCAATTTCACTAGGAAAATAGCGCATTATAAAGTTTTCGATAAAATATAATGAAGGAGAATAATGTACACTTTCATTATATGGTACGCCATAATTGGGCAAATTGTATATAGGCAATCTCATATCGAAAAGAATGGCAACAAAACTATCAATTCCGGGGTTGTCAAAGAGCCAGTATTCAACAGACTTCCAGTCGTATGCCGTATGATATATATTGTATCCATAAAACTCCTCTAGCAAATTCATTACAGAAAGTGCGCCCCCATCATCTTCCAAAAATAATAAATTATTTTTTATCATAAAATCATACATCCTTATAACTTGGTATTTTTATTGTAAAACTAACTTTATGTGTTCTTTCTTGAAGCTGGTCGTATAAAGCCAGCGCAGGAATTTTTTTAAGAATACCATAGTCATAATCATTTACAATCTGATCAATAATTCCTGCTTCCTTCAAATTCATAAATTCTGATTGAATGGTATCGTAAAACAATTCGTCGCTTGGTTTAGAATGAACATCCCACATCTCTTTAAACTTGGTGTCATGTTCGTAGCTATCCAGAAATGTCCACATTAAAGAAACATTATAGCGAGATATTTCTTCACATGTATGGATGATATTTCCTTGGAGAACTTCCACTAACTTCTTTGATAAGTATAAACCAATGCCCTTACCTTCTACCGTCCTTATGTTTTTGAATTCACTAATGGCCGTAACATCATCAATGTTTCGTAAGCTTTTACGATGAACACCACGCACACCTCGGTGATATATGGAATAATCAGACACATCAAGATAGCTTCCGTAATCAGTAACAGTAATCTCATGATAATCAGTCTTTTTTACGAATTCAATATATATCCGTGTGTTAATATAAGCATACTTTATAGCATTACTTACTATATTGTATACAGCATGTTCTAAAAATCCCGGATCGGTATACATTCTACGTTCTAGAGACCGATTTATCGGAGGATAGTATATTTTTGCCCATTTATTCTCAGCACGACACATTGAAGTGAACGCATATTCCCATTTTGACAAAAATGCTTTTGCAACATCAAAATATTTGGGGTTGGCTACAGGCTTGTCATCATATACAACGGAAAGCATTTTTATTCTTGTAAAAAGTCCGTTAATATCACCAGAATATAACATGCTTTTTTCGATAAAACTAAATAGCTCTTGCTTAAATTCATCATTTGTAACAGCTCGTTGAGCTTTGTTTTTCAAAGATTCGCATCGCATCCTAAAAGTCATATTTAGACCTTGAATCGCCGCATATATTTGACCAGATTCGTGTTCCAGTGTAATTCGGCTCTCTTCGATAGCTTCTGCTTGTTTATGGGCAGCTACTGTAAGTAATAAGTTTTGAGTGAAAATAATAAACTTTTCTAGGACATAGTTAACCCAATCCCGTTCTTGATTTCGATAATATTTCCCCTTGCCTGTCGCGCCTCCTTTATATTTTATGCCAACAATCAAAGGTGGTAATTCCTTATTTCTACCTGTTTCATCTTTATATGACGAATTTTCAAACATTACAACAGACCAGCTGGGATCGCATGGGTAAAAATTATCCATCATAGTATTTTCTTTTTGTGATGATTTGTTGGTTATCTTAAATAAATCTCCAACACCATCTTCACCATTAATAACACTATATATTTTATTTCTATTTCCACGTTCAGTAGCCATCCATTGTGTGTAAAAAAAACCATTAATATTTACCTCTGGCTCCAAGTTATCATCAAGATACAAAGAAATTCTCTCTAACCCAAATCCTCTTTCAATAATTGACAAATTGTTCACTAAAAATGTGTGCGCTGCCTGTTTTATGTCGTTTTCGTCCGATATTAAAGGGTATGCGTTGCCGGACATTGTGTGATATCTATACAAAGAAAATTTACGCTGTTCTTCTGTTATAATATCCAGAACGCTATTCATAATGCGTTTTCGCTCTAAGTCTACCTGTTGTTGATATAGTTTTTCTATATCGTTTATAGATTTAAACACTGTACTGATAACTACGTTTATATCGCATGATTTTAGAGAAGCAAAATCAAAATCAATAAAATTAAAATCGTCAAGGGAGTTTATAGAATTTATATTCTCATGTAAATCCTCAATAATCTGATATACACTTACGAGTCCAATAGTAGTGCTTTCGCACATAATAGGAAAGACTAATTCCGTAAAATTTAAGTAAGGACATTTATACATAAAATAAACCCTATCCTCAAAAGATTTCACATTTATGATTATGTCATTTGAGTTATCTATAGAAATTCGCAAACCACTATCAACATTCCGAGTTTCTTCCTCTAAGAATTCAAAGATGCTTTTTGCTATATACGAATCCTTCCTCAGCATAATGTTGTTAAAATCTTCAGAATAATGTCTTACCTTACTTAAAACAGGAGATACATTATCATAGAATCTTTTAACATCAATTTGACCTATATCCCAGTCACTGTCAAAAATTCTTTTAGTCCAAACAGAAATAGAGCATGCGATTCCGCTAGAATGCAGACTTTCGTTAATTCCTAGCACCCAACCTAAAATGAGTGGTTTTTGAAGCCCTATCCTATAATCAGTCTCAAATTCGTGGAGGATATGATTATCTTGCAATTCCAAACTAAATGGAATTACAGGCCATTGTTTAGGATTATTCGTATATTGATGACGACAAAGGAATAAATTCATTTTCGGGTTCACTCCAATCAATATTAATATTTAAAAATCCCAGCTCTATAAATTCATCGGAGTTTTATAGTAACGCGCCCAAGCCTTCTCCGCATATACATATAGCTACAAAATATCCAAGGAGAGGCTTGTATATGCTAGAAAAAGACAAGTTTCCACGTAAAGATGACTTGCCACAGGAACTACATTCGCTTCGCCAGTACGTTTGCTGGCGGTATGAACAAGACAAACGAACAGGCAAACCAGCCAAAGTTCCATACTCGCCAATCACAGGACATCGAGCATCTGCCAGCAACCCGTCAACGTGGGGTACACTGGATGAAGCACTAACCTGTGCTGAAAAATACAACTACAACGGCATTGGCTTTGTAACGGTTGCCGAGGATGGTATAATCCTCATAGACATTGACAACTGCTTGGACGAAGTTGGCAACCTCAACGAAATCGCCGCTGATATCATCGCTCATCTGCCGCCAACCTACATTGAGATAAGCCCCAGCGGTAAAGGTTTCCATGTCTACATCAAGGGTGACATGCCAGCCGGGGGAAACCGCAACAGCAAAACAGGTGTCGAAATGTACTCGTCTAATAGATATTTTACATTAACAGGTCGAAAAATTCAAGATGCAATTGAAAAAATTGGTACGGATTCGGGTGGCGCACTTGAATATATTCACCAAAAATATGTCGCTCCGGCAAAGAAATCAAAAAAGCAATCAAAAAATCATCCCGGCGCAGTGTCCGAGCTGGACGATGACCAGCTAATCCAATTGGCACAGGCTTCTAAGGATGGTGAGGGCTTCTCCACGCTTTGGGATAGGAAATGGCAGGGCAAGTTCAAATCACAATCAGAAGCCGATTTCGCCCTATGCCGGAAGCTGGCTTTCTGGTCGGGCAAAAATGTACAGCAGATTGACCGCTTATTCCGAAGGTCGTCACTATTTCGGGAAAAATGGGATGTGCGGCATTCTGCTGATGGAACAACCTATGGCGAACAGACAATCACAAACGCTTGCAACATGACGGACTCTGTATATTCGCCTCCGGCACAGAAAAAACAACCTGATATTTATGCAAGCGGCGGATGCTACTTCCGCAATAAAGGCGACAAGTTCTACCAAATCACAAACTTCACCGTCATTCCTCACGAAATGGTGGTCGCGGATGACGAAGCTCAAATTTCGTGTGAGTTTGTCGCAGAAAGCGGCGAAAAATTCCCACAAAACCTACTGTCCAGCGACTTTTCCACGGTTGCCAAGCTGAAAAACGTATTGAACAAAAATACAATTGCCCTGTCCTTCATGGGTGGCGAAAACGACTTAGAGCTGTTCAAGATTTATTTGTATGCGATGAAATGGCAGAAAAAGCGCGGCGTAAGAGTCATCGGAATATATCCGCGAAATAAACAGCTCGTATATGTGGATACAACAGGGGCAGTAGGTGTCGGTGGTAAAAAGAATAACGACATCGTTCAAATGGAGCGGTTCAAAGTTTTAGAGAGCCACATTCTGAAAGCCGATTTTATAACGCTTGACAGCTTGCGTATGTTATCGCAACATATTTTAACATACAACGAGCCAGCCAAGACTGTACCGATACTGGCATGGACAGCAGGGTGTTTTATAAAGCCGCATTTGCGCAGGATGATAATAAAATATCCGCATTTGTTTTTAATTGGCGAAGCCGGAAGCGGAAAGTCAAACACGATGGAACGCATTATTTTGCCGATTCTTTCGCGGGTAAAGGTTACAGCTTCGGGGCAAGTCACAGCGTTCACGTTGATGCGAGAATCCAATTCGTCAAATATTTTCCCACAAGCATTCGATGAATTTAAACCCAGCAAAATAGACAAAAACAGGCTTAACTGGCTGTACAATCACCTTAGAGATAGTTACGATTTTCACGAAGGTGTCCGAGGACGCGCTGACCAGACCGCAGTTGTATATGATTTGCTTGCACCAATCGTTGTTGCTGGGGAAGAGAGCGCGAACGAGTCTGCCATCCGTGAACGCACGGTTGAGCTGTTGTTCTCAAAAAAAGACATCAACAAGGAATCCGGGCATCGGGACAGCTTTTTGTGGTTGCGGAATAATAGCAAGGTACTGAATGCGCTGGGTCGGTCGCTGTTGGATGTCGCCCTCGGCACAACGCCCGACGAAGCCGTTGGTTGGTTCGAAGAAGGTCGTGCATTCTTTTCCGAAGAATTCCCAAACCGCATACAGGATAACCTGTGCTGTATATATGCCGGGTTGTGCCTGATGGCAAAACTATGCGGAAAGCTGGGTGTTTCGTGGAATGAAGTGTTCAAGATTGACCGCGAGGCTTGCACATCTCATATCGAATACAGCGCAAAGGAATATCTGTTGGACGGAGGATATTTTAACAAATCCATCGTTGAGCAGTCATTCGAAATTATGAGCCGGATGTCGCTGAAGGAAAAAACGGACTTCGCCTTCGAGAACAACCGGGACTTCTTGTGTATATGGCTGGATGGCATTTATGACAAGTATACCCGATATCGCAAGGATTGTGCCATTGTTGGGGAGGTTCTCAATCTTGACCAGTTTCGCAAACAATTGGCAAGCTCCGAGTTCTTCGTTGAGAACAAGCAGAAGCGGCTGGGCGAAGCCAACCGAAAGGTATGGGTCGTGGATTACATCAAGCTGTCCAAGCGGTGCGACGTGTCCGGCTTTATCCGGGAGGAATAGCTTGCCAACGCTACAGGGGCTACACTTGGGGCTACACCAAAAACCTAGTGTTTATCAGCAAAACTCCCCTTATGTAGATGTGTAGAGTATGTAGACTATATATTATATACATATGAGAAATGTTATTTTTATTTTGTCGCGCACGCGTGCGTGTGTATAAAAAAATAGATACCTATGTTTCAGCACAGGTTTGGGTCTACAGGTCTACAAATATAATTCAGCTCACAACAACCTTTGTGCAATATGACGGGAGGGGGGTATCAAAGACCTGTGCTGAACAACATTTACAACGGGGGTGGGGTCTGCGTGAAACTTCCGCAATTCAAGCGGCTTGGGATTCAAAAGGCTTAAACAAGCCCCTTCCAAGCCGCTTTTTATAAGGCTTCCAAATGACTGCTTTTTGCTGATGCCTTGAATACTTCCTTTTTTTTCCATGATTCAAGATTTTTCGGGAATATTGGAGAAATTATGGGGTGCGGGGCATTGGACACGCAGGGGATGCCGCCGGAACGCCGCGCTAGGGCTTGGCATGGGCGAAACCCGCATTTTTCCAATGTATCAGGACAAATTCTCGCCGCATATACTGGAAATATTATTATTTCGGGGGTGAGATTGTGGGAAATGGACACGGTGGCAGACGAACCGGGGCAGGCCGTCCCAAGAAGCCTCTTCACGAAAAAATACTGGAAGGCAGTACAAAAAAGCACAAACCGAAAGTCATCAAATTTGCTGAAGAGACCGTACCCGATGTTGAAATGCCGGAGTGGATTGCGTATTATGGCAGTAAATATCAGGGCGAGCCTTCTTCACAACAAGTATTTGAATACACAGTACAATGGCTGAAAACCACAGGCTGTCTGCACCTCGTAAATCCAGATTTAATCATGGAATACGCCATTGTCAAAGCCAGTTGGTACGAACTACAGCGATTAATTTCCAAAAATGGAATGGCATACACAACAGAAAAGAAGCTCGTTGAGGTAAATCCGATGATTGATGCGGCGATGAAGTATTTTAAAATGACGGACATGGCTTGGGATAAAATTTGGCGTATTATTGCCCAAAACTGCGAGGAAAATTTCGGTGGCAGCAATCCCCACGACGATTTCATGGAAAAATTATTGCATTTAAACATGGGGCGGTGATGCTTGCTGGCTGATAAATATATTTACACACCGACACGATTTATGTTGCCGGATTCCCATTATGACGAAATGAAAGCCGACTGCGCCGTCGCGTTCATCGAACAGCTCCGGCATGTAAAGACCCGCGAGTGGGCTGGAAAACCCTTCAAGCTCCTCGGTTGGCAGGAAACCATTGTCCGTGATTTGTTTGGTATAATAAAAGCAAATGGATTCCGGCAATTCCGACACGCATTTGTGTGTGTGCCGAAAAAATCCGGCAAATCAGAGCTTGCGGCGGCGATTGCTTTATACTTGCTCTGTGCCGATGGTGAAACCGGGGCTGAAATTTACGGAGTTGTAAACGACAGAAGCCAAGCGGAAATCGTATTCAACATCGCACAATACATGGCATATGACCACCCTGTGCTGAAAAAGTATTGTAAGTTTATGGAATCACGCAAGCGCATCGTATATTTGCCTACACGCTCATTTTATGCCGCGCTGTCCAGCGAGGTCAAGAATAAATATGGACTGAATGTACATGGGTGCGTGTTTGACGAATTGCTGGGGCAGACTGACAGAAAACTGTACGATGCCATGACACTGGGCGCAGGTTCGGCGCGGATGCAACCGTTGAATTTTGTAATCACTACTGCTGGTAATGACAAAAATAGTGTTTGCTACGAAGAACATGCATATGCTTTGGATATTTTGCATGGACGGAAGATTGACCCATCGTATTATCCAGTTGTATTTGCCGCAAGGGATGAAGACGATTGGGAAGACCCGGAAGTATGGAAACGGGTGAATCCGTCTTATGGTATTACTGTTCCCGAAGATTTTTACAAGGACATCTACATCAAAGCGAAATATAGCGTAGACAAGGAAATGGAATTCCGGCAGTTATATTTGAATCAATGGTTAAGCTCATCCAAAAGCTGGCTTCCGATGAATAAATATGACAAGGGTGCAACACCATTTGACTCGACGGATTTGCACGGTCGTGATTGCTACGCCGGATTGGATTTAGCCTCCACTGATGACATCGCCGCGTTTGTGTTAGTATTTCCACCCGATGACCCACACGGCGAATACTTCGTTCTTCCGCATTTTTGGATTCCCGATGAAAACCTCATTCGGCGTGTCAAAAAGGACCATGTACCCTACGAACGCTGGAAGCGCGAGGGGTACTTGCACACTACAGAAGGCAACGTTATCCATTACGATTTCATCGAAAAAAAGATATTGGAACTCCGAAAACTGTACAACATCCGCGAAATACGCTTTGACCGCTGGGGTGCGATACAGATGTCGCAAAACCTCGTCGGACATGGATTTAAGATGGTTGAGTTTGGGTATGGCTATCAATCTTTTTCTCCGCCAAGCAAAGAATTGTACAAAATCGTACTTGATGAGAAACTCCGCCACGGTGGGCATCCCGTTTTGCGCTGGATGTTCGAAAATGTCCACATAGAAAGCGATGCCGCAGGGAACATCAAGCCATCAAAAAAACGGTCATCCGAAAAGATTGACGGCGCGGTAGGAGCTATAATGGCAATGGCTGGAGCTACAAATCCGCAAAAAGTATCCACAGGTGGCATTGTACTATTTGATTATGATACAGGCGAAATGACCCGTAATGGTGTGCCGATTATTACCGATGAAAACGAAAAGAAAGTTGAAATAGAGCGGCGTAAAAAAGCTGAGTGGAATAATCTATGGCATGATGATGATTGGTAGACTCAGTACGGTACATATTGATACCCACTGTGCTTAAAATGTTTCACCTATGTTATTTGTTAGCTAAATAGCAGTTGAGGACGACCGCAAAAAATGATCCTGATTATTTGCTGATAAGTTTTAGTTTATTATTTTTTATCTTCTTCGTAAAGATATGCATAATTCAAAAAAATTTTGCATATTAATCTATGGGCACCTTGTGTGAATAAATAACGAGTTAGCACTGCTTTGTTTTGTTTATTTTTCACAATTGTTTCCTTAGTTCTATGTAGGGGGGTAAATATCAGATGGAAATACTTGTTGGATCTGCCGCTATTGCCACGATTATAGGAATTCCTTTGACGATTTATTTCCATCGAAAAAATCGTAAAGAAAATGATAGTGCAAAATTCCGAAATGAAATTACTGTATGTTTGTACAGCATTTTGAGGAAAAGAAAAAGTCTTATATATGACGATTTTGTTGCAATATATAATTCTAAAATGTCTAACTACGATAGAAAACACTTAATATCTTTTTCGGAGTTAGAAATTTTAGATGATTTGCATTCGTATGCTCTTGTATCAATTGAAGAACCAAAAGATAAAGAGAATATGTTAACATCGATCAAGGAAATTCGAAATCGATTTAAAATATAATACTACTTGATTGTTCTCTGCATTTAAAAAATTATGATCCATGCATATCCGTTGATTTGACAGCGATTAAGAGCGAACATGGTGT
>Ga0136643_10003133_pt1 | contig 22086 bp, 8 predicted proteins | sample TergutLab28metaG_FD_96883 | JGI IMG/M metagenome (GOLD analysis project Ga0136643, IMG submission 96883) | Labiotermes labralis P1 segment gut microbial communities from Petit-Saut dam, French Guiana - Lab288 P1 (version 3) (version 3) | ecosystem: Host-associated > Arthropoda: Insects >... | reverse complement strand
GGGGGAGAAGGGGGGGAGAGGAAGAGGGGGGTGGGTAAAAGTTGGATGTGGGGGTGTTTTTTTTTTTGTTTTTTTGGGAAAAGAGGGGGGGGGGGGGGGGGGTGAAAATCAAAGATGGTGACATGGGTGAAGGATGTGGCATGCATGGGAGAGAAGAAGAATTTGTCCAGTGTTCTGGTTTGAAAACTTGAAGGAAAGCGATCACTTGAAAGACCTGTGCACAGATAAAAGGATAATATTAAAGTGGATCTTAACTAGGATTGGAGTGTGTCAACTGGTTTCATCTGACACAGCATAGGGATCAGTAAGGGGAGGGGCTCTGGAAACAGGTAATGACCCTTCAGATTTCATAAAATTTGGTGTATTTCTTGGCTAGCGGAGGACCCATGAATACCCTCTGTGGGCAAAGTGTAGAGTTTTTTAATGTTAGGGCATACAGGGGCAGGCCACCTATATAGGCAGACTAGGTGGCTGCCCTGGGCACCAAGTTAAGTAAATGCCAAATCTGAGGGGAAAAATTCTTTTAAAAACAGAATGTTATAGGTGTGAAATATTTTCTTGTTAGCCAGAAGCCTGAGCCATAGGGCAAGCGCATGGTTTGGTTTGTTGCAAGTTTATAGTCTTGGGCTACCCCTGAAAGCTTGTGGTATGTATAGTTACCATTGTGCTTTTAAAGGATTAACAGCTGTGAATTGTGTGGGATCAACTTTGAACTTAATTACATCTCCAAGACACTTCAGAAATAGATGGCTTGCAGTATAGTAACAGTTTTTTTTTAATAACAACTTGACTGTCATGTTTGTTGTTCTTTTGCCTAGATGTAACTGTAACTTAATTTCCAAAGCTGTCAAGTGAATTGGGTTATACTTACTCATTTATGTATTCATTTTTTTACTTATTCTGCATCTTTTATTCACTTTTATCCCTGTTGGTCGGTATAGTAAGTAAGGTGTGAGATGGACAATATGGGTTTTGATTCCTGGCAGGAACAAGATCTTCCTCTTCAGAACATCCCATCTAGCTCTGGTTCTCACTTAGCCTTCTGTTCAGTGGATACTGGGGATTATTTCACCAGAGGGAAAGTGGCTGGAGCATGAGGCAGACCCTCACCTCCATCTGGTGTGATGGTTAAGAATGAGTAGAGCTATACTTCTGCTTCTCCTTTATTCCTTAATGGTATGCACAGGGACAGCTTTACCTTTACCTTTGGTCCATGTTGCTCACTGTATGAAATCTATGTTTATATGTGTTATGAAAACAGGGTACAGGAAGTCTGTGTATGTAGACCTTTTGAAAGCAGTCTTCAGGGCACAGTTTCAGTATTGCCCTGCTTCCTTTTGATGTGGATTACTGTTTTCTGAATTTTACTTTCCACCCTCTAGGATTGCCGCCAGCCATTCCATGGAGGATCATTTTTTGATCATGAAGGTCTGCCATACTGTGAAACACATTACCATGCAAAGAGAGGATCACTTTGTGCTGGGTGCCATAAGCCAATCACAGGTTTGTACTTGTAACTTTATAACTTACATATACCAGTTTTTAAAGTGGATTGCTGTAACATGCTCATGACCAGAACTCAATTTAAATAGAGTTTTATTTCCACGAATCTTCTTCAACAACATATCCCACATTTTTAAGTATCCCATCCTGCATATACATCTCCAGAATGCCAGACATATTTGTATTTGCTGTTTTGTTATAGAGCACCCAAAATTAAGTTCATGTGGATAATCAAATAAGCAATGGCTGAAGGGAGAAATTTTCTTTGTTAATTATGCAGTGGCTTAGAGATTTGCCCAGCATGAGTGATTATAGAACTGACACCAATAAAATGAAGATGGCATATAAATGACAAGTGGGAAGACCAAGGACAAGGTGACCCAGAACAGGGAAAGAGTAGACACGAAAGGGATGTTTGTAGGAGTACAGACAATTGAGAAGGCTTTGTCGTAGTACATGGTGTCATTGGAATTTGTCATTGACATAATCCTGTCGGCTGCACTTGGGCCCTGGGGTTGACTCAGCCTCTAACAGAAATGAGTACCAGGAATATTTCCTGGGGATAAAGGCGGCCGGTGCGTAGGGCTGACAATCTTACTACCTTCATGTGCTGATTGTCATGAAATCTGGGAGCCTCAACCTCCTGGAACCCTCTGGGCCTGTCCAGGCCTGTAATGGGATTGCTTTACCTTTACCTTTGTCATAGTACAACCCCCTCAGGAAATATCAGAGAATGATCATCCTGTGTGGCCTGCAAATAAATATATACATTCACTCCTTTTTTGCCTCGATTATGAGTAGATTCAACAGTATTTGTTGTCTGTGCATTTTATACATTGTTTCTTCATTGGTCCATGGGAGTCTGTCCCTGCACAGCCATAGTTGTGACTGTATAGCATAGTTGTTGTTTGTTGCAGGTCGTTGTATCACAGCCATGTTCCGCAAGTTTCATCCTGAACATTTTGTTTGTGCTTTCTGCCTCAAGCAGTTAAACAAGGGGACTTTCAAGGAGCAGAATGATAAACCATATTGCCACGGTTGCTTTGACAAGTTGTTTGGGTGAGCAGAGATCTATATACTGTTCTGGGTTTGTGGTCTTCAGGGTATTACATTTGTCACCTCTATACTGCATCACCTAATGTATATCATAATTGTTAATAACAAAACTGTAAATAAACATTTACTGACAGATGGCTGCTGAACAAATGTAAGGCCAGAATATAATACAGTGCTGTTTTCCTCTGCGCAGTAAATGCTGCAGGATTTTAAAATTTGCTTTGGATGTATGCATTTATGGGAAATTGTTATATAGAGGGGTCCTCATTATTTGAGTGCTGATACCCATTTCCCAACATGTATGGGACCAAATTTTTTAGGAATGTGCACAAAAAAAACTTCATATCTCTGGACCTTGAATTTTCCAGGAGGAAATGGTTTAAATTCATTGTCCCCAATATGTGGAGCCAAATTATTCAGGAGTGATATGCTAGAAACCCCACACTCCTGGGGATCATATCCATGGAGTACAAATTTTCCACCATTAAGGAGTTTCAATTTCACATGCATCCAATCTTTTCTCCCACTCTTTACTCCTATTCAAGCTTCTGCACATGATTCCTGAACAGCCAGTAAAAAATGACTGCAAGAGTTGAATAACCATTATAACATTGGTTAATAATAATAATAATACAGTTCTTGATTATTAATGTGCTGGCATAGCAGCCATAATGCAAGTCATAGAGATGGCACAAAACCATACAACAAAATACAGTAACCCCCCCACCCATTTTACTTCTGTGTGAGGATTACATAAAATTGTGGAAACAATGTAGGCCTTTGGTTGGGACTACACAGAAGTTTGTAAAATCATGGAAACGATGATGATGATGACGACAGAATTGTACACAGTTTGAAAAAAATAAACAGTGCATTCTGTGCAAAGTGAGTCATGTTGTTGGCTGTAGTCTGTGTCAGATTGCCATTCATAAGCTTTTCATTGCTGCCAGCATGTCAGTTATAAGTGATAAATTCACAGTAATCGTTGAAACATCACCTGTAAATAGCAAACTTGTAACAAGTGACTTAGTGTTTGTAATTTTTAAATTGGTAACTCACTGTTCATGTTGCAGTTATACATTACTGCCCAACATATTAATATGTACAAATAACAGTCTTCTATTTCACCCACTTACAGTTGATGATGATGATGATGATGGGGGGGGGGGAGACAAATGGAAGCAGTGTTTTTAGTCATTTACAAATATTTAACTTTCCACATTAATAAAACTGGCTGTTAACATAATGAGCTGGCATTCCTGAACAGTTTACGCGTATTTTGCGAATGCGTTTCATTAATGTTTCTTCATAGAATGTGCTGTACACACCAAACTGGTCCTCACTAACCCATATTTACATTACGTCTTGTGCTTGTAAATTTCCCACGTAAAGGGGATTTGCTGTAAGTGGCATTTTAATGGTCACAGTTGACCACAGATAAGGAGGACCCCTTGTACAGTTGCATCATTTCATCTGATTATGTTATTAAATGGAAGAATGTCTTGAAGCTTGTGATTTAGTTGCTTATGCATAGAGAGATGTGGTTCACCTTACACTTGGCAAGAATTCGCCTATTTACTTGTGGCTTAATAGATTATTCATATTATTTTGCATTCATACTGTTCAGGCTTTCATGATGTTTAACTAATTTCTTGTGTCATTACATTGTACTGTGGTGTGGAGATACGCTGTTATTTCAGAGAAGTTAGTGGTGCCGATTTTCAGGGTTGTGTTGTTATTAATTGTCTGTTTATTTTGTAATTAACATGCTAAAATTTGTTGTGAGAAGTCACCATGATGATTGTTCTTTTGTTTTAACATTCGACATCATGTATCTGTATATGGAATATTCATAGTCAGGGGGCAATTACATGTTTATTCAGTCACTGGTGGCCATATTTAAATTACTGGGCTCTGAGATAGTAGAAAATACTATATTTTGATTGGTAGATGTAAAGATAAATGAGTAAACATTTTGAAGCTAAAGCTTCTGGAGGGAACTCCATCAGAAACATGAAAAGGTGATCTGTTATTCATGGGATCCCAGAGGCAAAACAGTGATTTAAATAGTATCATTAGATATATCAGCCACTTCACTCTGACGTGAGACTTCAGATTTGCCCATGACATTGGCATACTAGCCCGTTACAGTACAGCGTACAAGTATCAATCAGCTAAACATAAAATTGAAGGTATATTACAGTGGTGTAGAGGTCTTCTACATGCAGTCCAGGCCTAATGAGTCCTGCTGATTTGTTTTGTGCTGCCTTTAACATGATCTTGTTCTAATTATAGAGTGTGACTCAGCACAGCATCAGAGAATTTTTTTAAGGTAAAGAATTAAATTATTTTTATTGTGGGCCATACAGGCTCAGACAAGCTTGCTATCCCTGGATCATAACATACAATACACATCAGAAAATATGTAACAGTAAAATAAAGTTTGTTGTTGAATAATAGGTGTGTTTGTATATATATATATATATATATATATATATATATATATATTTTATTTTATTTTATTTATTTTTTGGGGGTTCAAGTATGGCATGTTCTTAATGGTGTTATTAATTTTAAACAAAGTATTCAACCTGTTTATGGCTTAAACGACTTGTGGCCATCTTTCATTTTCAAAATTATTTGTTTGGCCCATGTATGATTTGTGTTTGAGACCTATGGTTTAGTGTATTACAGTCTTTAAATCTCATTACTGAAAATATACAATGTGAGTGTGGATGTATTATCAGTTGTCAGCACTGACAGTCCAGCATAGAAACGTACATTACATTCCATATATTTTAAGACATCTTTTAAATATTCTTTATTTGTAATACACAATGCAGTACGTGGTGATGGTGACATACCATGTATATGTGCTCCAGTAAGACCTGAACACATTAAGTAATGATCATGAGAGTTAGCATGTCTTTCAGTTTAGTCAGTTGGAATTTATGATATATGTATGTTTCTGGTGACACTGTTCTGTTCTGTGTTTTACCTTACATGCAAGTGTCATGGAAAGTAATTTTGTTGATGTGATGGCATAAGTTCTTAAAATGGTGATCACTTGAGCAATACTTGGCATGCCATGCATTAAGAGTCATTAATTTTAAACCTGTAGTGGTTTTCCTCAGTACCTCCTGTCACATGCCAAGATATTACCATAAATGTGAGCAATTAAAGCCATATGATAATACATTTGATATATGGAATGTGTTGACATAAACATTTTACAAGATGAAATCCATTGTTACATCTTCCAGTATACGAACAGTTCTACCATTGGTGTGCAGTAGGTGTGTGAAAAAGAAGCCAGCCTGTTTTTTACAAGAAGCTGCTCCTAGGTATTAGAGAGATCACTCATGGTTTGGGTAACAGGTTTTTATCCATTGCATTAGATACTAAAGTCATTACAAAGAATCCTTGCTATGAATATACCTTTGTGGTGTGTATTAGTTTTATGTGTGTTGTATAGAAAACAGCTTAACAAGCTTCATTAACATGACCTCCTCATTCATAATTTAGCTAGTACCACAAACCTATAGCATAATCTGTTCACTCATAGTTGGGCACTATCATGAACCTCTGCTGGCAACCAGTCATATGATTAACCATGCTATCTATTAGTAGCCTTTTTAGTGGCCTACAGTAAATTTGCTACATCTGTAGATGTTGTATATTTACAGTATATAGTAAAATGTTGTTAATGTGTAAGAAGTATTTTGTCTGCTTGTGTCATTGGTGCCAAAAATATGACAGATTTTTTTCCTGCTAGTTTAAATGGAAATTATAACTTTGCGATGTGGATAACACTGATCACATTGTTGCTTTAAGTTATGTTGTTGTTAATTGGAATCTGTGAAGGCCATTTTTAAGTAAAACATAAAGTGCGAGTCATGAGAACTTTCCTGGATGTATTCAGCAGGAAATCTTGAAGGACATGTATTTCATTGAGGTCACTGACCATCCATTTTGGTGGTGTTTATGTCTAGGTGTAGAGTTTGCTTTAGAAACAACATTTAGTTTAGATGTAACGGAATGAATTTTTGAAATTACAGTACCTTTTTCCTTGGGATCTTTATCTGGTTGTGTCTGCATTATCATTTATCTTAAAAACTGTTTGGCACATTATGTCACATTACCGCTCATGCGATGTGATGCTCAAAAGGACAAACATCAGGCATAGGTGATGGCATTTAATGGCCTTCCTAATGCATTTCCCTCATTTAAACTCCAGTCTGCTGCACATCACGCTGGGCATTTAGTTTAGCACTGAAGGCCTAAAGTATTGACAGTTTTATGTACTGCATTATAGATAATAGGGAGCACATTGTGGTGCAGTTTGTTGCGTCACTACGTTACATGCCAGAAGGTAGTGGGTTCGATTTCTGATGGTGTCATAGGAATTAGTCATTGCCTCAGTACTTCTGGCTGCACTATGGCCGTGGGGTCAACTCAGCCTCTAACAGAAATGAGTACCAGGAATATTTCCTGGGGAGTAAAGACAGCTGGTGCATAGGGCCTACAACCTTACCACTTTCCTGTGCCAATTGTCAGGAAATAGGACAGCTTCAACCTCCTGGAACCAGCAGGGCCTGTCCAGGGATTGCTTTACCTTTATGTGGGGAAATGAGACCTGATACAAGAGGTAATAAGCCCAACAATTTGATCAGTTTAATGTATCTGTTGTCTGTAATTTTATTCACCTATAAAACAAAATTCAAAACTCCATAATACTTCATTTAAAAGAGGAAACTTAGAGTTGTGACTTGTGTACTTCATAATTCAACTTAACACTATAACTCAACTGTCAAATGCAAATTGAAAGCTCCATGTGAAAATAAATGAACTCACAGCAACACAGAAATTCTCTTTTGTTGCCAGTGTTACATATCAATTTATCATTTAAAATGACAGTTCTTAGAATTCTTGGTACTCAGACTGTTCCCTCTCTCTTTTTTTTTTTTTTTTTAATATAGTAAAGAATGTGCCACTTGTGTATATTTCACACATTCAGAAGTATTTGTTATATATGGATAAATTACTGTAGTTAATTTGAAGTACGGTATAACAAAGTACTTTATGATGTCTGCCTTTATTCATAGGCATGTGGAATTGTGTATCGTGTATCTTCAGGCGTAGGTAACTACCTACCTCAATTCAGTGATGAATGAAGACACATTTTTATGTTTTTGTGCTGCCATTTGTTCTGTGTTATTATAATACTAATACCAATACTATGAATAAGTTGACGCAGGGTTATTACAAATGAAGTATATGCCTTTTGAGACATTACTATGAAACAACTAATTGTCTCATAGAGAGTGTGTCATTGGCATTGAAACATAACTCATAGTTTCTTTTCTAGTTGGCAGGTGATTTATTCTAAGAAGACATCGTGTGCCACTTCTGACAGAATATAAAGAGTGCTTGGAAGATTTAAGGGCCATGGAAGCCCCAAACCATGGTCCCCAGATCCCCAGATCTAAACTGTCTGCAGTTTGTTTGTGGGATTCTGTTTAAAATCATGTCTGTGCCTTACCCAGTACATGTCATATCTTAGGGCCCACAATTAACCAAGGTATTACATCAGTTGTATAAGAGTCTTTACAGAAAGTTTGACATGAAGCCCTGCATCAGTTTCAATACTGCCAGAATTGGGACTGGAGCAAATATTTAGCATTTATAGAGTTACATTTATTTTGTCTTTACTGTTCCCATTAATACTAATATAACGTTTATAAGACTCTATTGATTCACAGTAATTTTTTAAATAAAATCATGTACTTAATTTTTAACAAGTCTGTGAGGTGAAGATGATGTACAAAATAACTATGCTGTGACCAGAGTGTCCTCATTACTGACAAATAATAAACACTACCTTGACAAAATGAGGAGGATTTCTGAATTAGACAACATAACATGAAATTAGTTGCAGACTAATATAAGGAATGTCAGTGTCCACAGAACACAGATGTATTATGCAGCACCAGTTATATCCAGTTGATGAATTACGTATTGTGCTGAATCCATTGCAACCTTCTTTAAGTGACACACTTCCATAGCCTTGAAAACCTGCTGAAAGAACAAAGAAGGATATAAGTATTGGGAAAGCTCGAGTCAGATCTGTGCTCGACCTCTTTGGTTATTTTGTGCCCATGTCAGTCTCCTTAGGGTTGTAAAAGAGGTACAAAACTGCAAAGTGGTATTTGGTTATGAAGGAATTTTCCATGGAGTATGTGAACTTTGTGCTTAAGTGCCAATATATTTTTTAGTTTGATGTAAAATATATTACTATGTAAAGGATATAATGAATATACTTACTGTTCTATGTTAGTATGAAAAATATAGTGCCATGATTTCAACCTGTATCATCCTAAGAGATCATATGCTAGTCTTTAAAATGTACTGGCAAATGGCCAGCATGATCTCTGTGTGTGTTTACTTGGTAGCAGTTTAAATGTCCACACTATGCCGGAAAATCTTAGGCTGTCGAGATATGCAATTGGCATTTAAATCCATCACCTAAAGGTTAACCTTAGTTGCTAATCACTTTGTGTTCAGTCACCTATGCTGTATGCCAAGCACATGTGCCAGCTGTTTCCTACTCTTCTTATTGGAAAGGTTCTGAGTTCTCTGTGACTTAGCAGTCACCATGTGGATTTCAGTACAATATGTTCACCAAAGATAGTTTCTGCATGAAGTGCCATTGTAAATTCAGATGAATATATTGGATGTGCCAGTTCCACACAGGAAAAAAATTTACAAATCAGTGCAAACATTTCAAGCAACAGGTTCTATTCTAGACAGTAACATAACAAACAAGAGACATGTGCTGAGGAAAAACTGTGCAAAATTGGTGCCTGACTGGAGACATTTCCAAGAAAGTCTGATGTGAATTGCATAATAAGTGGGTGTGTTTACATCATTACATCAAAACTGCTGCATAAAACAAGTGTGGTTTGCACACTGCAATACATACCATGACACAGAACTGAATTTTGTTAACTGGTACCATTATGTGGTGCATGCTGAAGAAGTGCATCCCATGTTAATGAAGTGTTATTACATGATGTTAAGGTTCGTATGTGATGTGTTATATGAGTGCAGCTAGGATTTTTGGTCCCATTTCTTACTGAGACCATAAATATGTACCAATTTTGTTTGTAGAGGTTTACTAGGTAAAACAGAGAGTGCATACTTATATGTAATCTGACAATTAAGTATGGTATTGGAAGACCTACATGAACTTCTACGTTTATTGTAACAGAATATCTCCAAAATTTGTCTGACAAATATTTTATATGAAGCTATTTGAATTATTTGTGTTTTTTCGCATGATGAACCATGATGGTTTGCAGGATTCATTGCCTGAAGAATTATATTTGTTTAGCTGGATGTGAAAATGACATTCGTATGTGTTCACAGTATACAGTCCCCCCCTTCATCCATATGGTGTATTTATGATGGTGATATTTCACATGTATATAATCTTCTACAATACAAATTCTAATATAATTTTACATTAAAATGTTGCAACACATGTATATGAAGCATCATGTCATCTGAGGATACAAGTTCAAACAGGATTCCCCCCTATCAAGTTAGCAGAGTTTCATTTGCCCTGCCATTGTCTTGAATGCTGTTACTCTTTGTTTCTGCTTGGTTTTTGATGAAATGACAACATGAAGGTGTATTATTAGTCCCAGCATATTTTGTCTCTATGGTAACTTTTTTTTGAAGGAAACAAGACGGTATGTCACTCATCAAGGAACAGTATTTTACCTGCTTTGGAACTAAACTTTGGGGTCATGACAAACCACGGGCTCCATACACAGCATGTCACTGTTGTGTTCCAATGTTGAGCCAACATGCTATGGTGTGGCTTGAATCTAGAAGCCTATCCCATTACCATCATGGCCACCACAAATCCCGTATAGACTCTTCTACGGTACAATTAAAACTAGGTCTCCATGTTGAGATGCTAGCTATTAACTGCCTGACCTCTGGCACATCACAAGAATAGTTATATTCGAGATTGTATAAAAGGGTAGTACCAAAGACATACACCTGCTAAAACATACAAAATGAAATACCGATCCTAGTGAGTGATTTGTTTTTCTGAAAAATGCTGTAGTGGTCCATGCTCCAAGCTGCTTTCTGTGGAATCCCATGTTTATTGGTACAGAAATTGTGTGCAGAAATTTGTTCCATACTTATCCCACAAAGGTTAATTTGCCATTTACAGTGGTACATACTGTTGGATAATTAATTAGCTTAGTGACTGGAGGTTTTCTGCCAAGATGCCCAACAAGACACTGAAAGGCACTTTTCTTCAAAATGGCAATAGAAATGCTTTTGTTTAGGTTGTTCACCTTAGACACATGAGAATCTTAAAAACCTCTTGAATGAAAGTATATATAATTACTGCCATCTGCATCTCATACACATTTTATTAAAACTTCTTTCAGAATTTGGGCTGCATGTTTTTGCTATACATATGTGCTAACAGTAGTAATTCATAAGTTATGGTAAGTATACTTTAATTGTAGTTATCAGCATGATGGGACACTTCATTTCAGGACTCAAACATGTTTATTAAAAGTTACAAGGTACTGTTGTAGATACTTCAAAATAAGTGTGGTACTTGGTCAGCTGTCTGGTTACATAAAAATTCTGCATTATTAAATGTGAAAAGTGGAAGTGATTTTAATTCTGTTAGTTAATGTTTAATATACGTGTATTAAAGAAAGCCATGGACTACAAGTTAATGCTTTTTAAAGGTGATATCTGTACATTTTAATATGTGTATTGTCAGATGATTTAATGTAAGGTGTGCAAGTATAAAAAATGGTGTAAACTTTGCTGTACCCATCAAACAGCAGCACAGATAGGGTATGTACAGAGTACAGTGAACCTTTTGTCAGCTGTTACGATTTGGAGGTAACCGCTGTTTAGAAACTAAGACTTTGGCTGGCCTTTGTTAATAATGTAAATGTCTTCAGAGTAAGGAATCACTGGACCCAAGAAAATTATATATTGGGCTAGGATTCAGAGTTTGTAATGTTATTAAAAGTATGCTACACATCACTGTAAAAAATATTCATAGTTGAAAGGAGTGCTGCTGCTAAGAAATACCACAATTACAATAATAATTTAAAAGAAGTATTAACACTAAGCAGAATGTCAACTACCACACAAAAGTTTTTTTCATTGTTTGACATGGTTTATGTGTCATCATTTATTTTGGATTTTGGCTAATTTTTGCCACTGTTGGTAGTGGTTGGTAATGAACTTCATAACACAAAAAGAGGACACAGGACACTTTGGCCAAGGTTGCACAGTGAACAAAATAATTACATCTTTGCACCACTGATTTCAACAATGATAGATCTTATTTTGTATTAACATTTTTACACAAATAACAGTTTATTAACTCCATAACTATAGTTATGAAATATCTGGTACTGTAAGAGTATACACATTATCAGTCTTTGGGGAGTTTGGTGCTTTTTATGTAATTGTATAGGTGACAGAGTCAGTCAGTTTGAAGATCTGTTAAACTTATTTCAACAAGGAAAAGTTCTTTGAATGGTAACACTGAATTGGGAGTAATTTCTATTATATAAAGGTAATAGCAGACATGCTTTGGTGTTTAGTAAACAAATACAGTTTTCAGTAATGAAAAGTGTGATTTGTTATTGTTTGATCCATACCTTAGTACAGGGTTGCTGAACCTGTAGCTTGTGTGAAAAATATTACCATTGGCACAGTATTATTTTGCCTGCAGATACATTAAAAATGAGAAATTGCCTTTTACTTTTTTACTGGCAGAGCCAACATAGAATAACGCAGAAATTCTCACATCTCTTTATTTAAGGAGACAGGATTACCTTACTAATTCAGTTTGTAAAAAATGTGCTAAGAATAGTGACACTGTAGCCAAGGTTGTGAATTGCTTTTTTTTTTCCTTTCTTTCAAAATTTGCCTATAACTACTGAGGTAGTTTTGATTTTATTACACATTATTAATAGAAAACACAGGTAAAATTAAACATTTACTTTAAAATTATTAATGTTGAGTGAGAACAGTCACCATACATTCCAACAACTGCACTATAATTACAGTGATAAACAATGTGTGGGAAACCTCCTACATATTGCGCCCTTTCTCGGCCATCTTTGTTGAATGCCTCCCTGAAGCTGGCTGAGAAAGAGTGAAACATATAGGTTTACCACTCACTGTTTATCATTGTATCTAATAGTGCAGTTGTGGGTGTAAGTATTGTGATATGTATACTTATTCATTCTTGATCCTATGTATGCAATTTCATGTTGCCCACATGCAGACCAAATTTTGCCAAAGTTGCCTAAACCACATAACACGTTGAGCAGGCCTACCTTAATATGAGTATTTTAAATTGTCAAAAAATATGTGCTTTTTTTGTATAGTAATTATAGTGCAGCATATTTTAACTGAAAGTGGTGTTAATACATAACTAAGGTAAAAAGCATTTTAACACTAACAGAAATCTTGAGTTTCACTTTCAAGTCTCATTTATTAGTCACCTCTGTCAGTAATGCACGGTGTACATGTAAGACTTGTGTTAGATTTTACAGAACAACTCTATTAGTGATGTACAAGTTGGTGACATGGTTCCTGTCCATCTTACATGTAGGGCAAGCGTTTCATATTTTCTTCCCATATACCTCTGAAGCTCAAGGAACAATGTTGTATATTCTTGTGCACACTGTTATAAATGGGTTTGAAGGCATGGAAGAGTAAAAGTACAGCAACTACAATATATTCACAGCTATGACAATTGAATGAAAGGAAGAACAAATGGAAATTGCACTGGCAAGAAACCATCAAAATTTTAGTGTTAAAAAGAACAATGAGTGGTGCTGGGTGACTTAAATAGCATATTCACAGACACACAAAGGCTAAAGTGCCTCATCAAATTAAATAACTAATGTCTCAGAATTGCCAACCTGGAGACCTTATAGGCTAAGGGTAATTCACTGATCTGCCACCCTGCAAGGCTGTGATTCAATACAAAACAGGTCTACTTCACAAAAACCCTCAAACCTAGTCAAGTAAAAAATGATAGTATTCGTAAGCAAGACTGCTGTTACACTTGAAAATGCGAAACAATGTCCACGTTGAACAGGCAGCTCCGTGGTACTAGAAAAACACATTTCCTCAGTTTCTAAGACACAACCTATGGGATATATATGTGTACAAAATGTCCATCTTCTATTACTTTTCTACAGCTCTTTGTGGCTTTACAGTAAGAATGTAAATGTGAGGGCATAAGAGAATGAAGTTTTCGGTACAGTATCTGGGTGCAGGGCAACGAGACAAGGAATGAAGAAACTTAAAACCGTCCTGGTCAGTCAGAATCATTCAAAATATACTGAGGCTTCAATGTCAATTTCTCAAAGAGTTCATCAGAATTTCTTCATATATACCAGGAAGCACTACATAAAGCAGTGTTTTGGATGTGAGGTTTTTACAGCACTAAACATTTGGACTGTGGTCCTATCAGTTACAAGACCATTCTCATTGATCGTTACCAGCATGGTTACAAACATGCTTGTATCTTCAGGGTAGAGGTTGAAAGTCCTCAAGAACACTGGTAACAACTTTGATGACTACACTGTATTTTTACCAACAGACCACAATCTTTAAATTTAAAAAAGTGCTAAATGTCCCAATTGCCTACAGATGTAATGATCAAATAAAGTGGACAAACATAACAGCAAATACAATTTTATACAATGCTGACAGTGGTGTATTACACCAATAATATTAGCTTCATGGACTTTAGCCATAATCTGGCATTGTACCTTTATTGCTTTTTAAAACAACAGACAGCGGACAAAGACCATGAAGCTAACGATCTTAAATAAAAGCAAATGTCAAGACACGTAAGGTACAGACATGCAGTATGCTATGAGCAGTACTGTGCAAGAAGTCACTTTGGTGTCGTAGATGCCTTTGAAGAGAAGGAAGTCCTGGAATTTGGGGTGACATACAAAGAATTGGTTGCAAAAGAGGTATCAAGTTTTAAATAAGTGGTAAGGAATTGTGGTTAAGACTACGACAATTATTTCATCCCCCACTTCACATTCTTCAAATAAGAAGTCTCAATTCATGAATTTATTTATTCACATCCATCTCCTCTGTATAAAAGTACAGTCCAACGTTTGAAGATACTGTCTCAACAATAATTAATGCACAATTCATTTCTTTAGCCTGACAGTCACAATATATTGAAGTGAAGCTGTTACAGCAGGATTGGTCAAATTATTCAGAATTCAAAGTAAATGTTTGATTTTCAGGGGTACAGTTACACATGAAAATACCAAACTACAAAGGTGTAACAGGTAAGGCTCCTTGCATTTTTAAACTGTACTAAACGGAGAAAAATGACCACACACACTCCGACTACATGACCCCTGGATAGAGTCCGCTGCCCCCTATAGTTGTTTTTGACGGTGACAAAAACAACTCCACTGCTAAGGTATTGATCCCAAATCTGAGGGATTGTTATGATATAAATCAGGATGACCATGCCACAGTGCTACACAGTGTATCTTTAAAAGGCTTACTGTGGAAAAGGAAACGTCTATACCAGGCCAGTCTTACAAGTGTTCCTTCATTGCATCAGTGGTGGAATGTCATGCATGTCTACTCATCTGTCTTGCACACAACAGTGCACCAACGTCACAGGCGTTTTCTGTGGAGGAAAGTTTATTTTCAAGACACGCAGAGCAGGTCATGAGTGAGAGGAGTTAGAAACTGGAGCATTCTAATAAACGTCCAGATTTTAATATGTGCAATTATTATGATTATGTGTATGAGACGATATATTATACGTAAACGACCGAAATTCCTTCCAAAAAATGAAAGAACATTCAAAGAGAAACTGCCAACATTTTAAGACAAGGTCGATGGTTCATTTTGTCAAGAACTATTTTCTGTAAGTATGAGGCCTGCTTTGCAGCTGGATGTCGGCACTCGAAACAAGGCAAGTTCCAGGGAAACAGCAGATTCAAATTCCTAGTAGATGCAGACTTTGTATGTGATAAAAGCTCCTGTGACAACTGCCATGCTGACAGGAAAGATTAAAAATACACCCCAATACAAAATAATCTTCCCATTTTTGTGGTTATTACCAGCAGACACAATTACATAATAGTGACTACATTAAAGTAGGAAACAAATGGGTAAAACTTTCATTCCATATATTTACAAGCTCATCTCCTGAAATTTCACTTTGAGGGGAATCCAGGGATTCATATCCACAGTCCGAGAGAGGTGGTTCCACTTTCACAGACTCGGTGTCATACAGATGAGGGGAACATGGTGCTGAAGACAAGCTGTCTACTGTTCTAAAACTACATGGTGAAACCGGATTTTCTATAGGTTCATTTTTGCATGGCACAGTGCAAAGCACCGATGTTGGTACTGACAGAGTCTCACTAGTTACCACCTCCTGAACTGCATCCTCAACACACACATCCTCTTGCGGGATTACTATTGTTATAGTATGAGTCAATTCATCATACATGCCAAACACTGATTCTGGTGAAGTATCACAAGTGTCTTTTTGGTTTGGTAAAAGGTACGGAGAAGAGTCTCGAATGTCTGGAATGCATAAAGAAGTGGCCTTGCCCTGTTCTGTAAATTTTAAAGAAGCAGTACTTGTAATCAGTTCTCTATTGGTTTCCATGTCTTCTGGTGACGACCCCACCACTTTATAACAGCTGCTCTTTCCTTGGAATCCATAAGTTCCAACCTGAAAATAGTACACTAATAAGAACACTCGGACACAGGGAAATTCAGGGAATCCAAATATTTTCGGGTTCTATGTACTGCTAAGTTTCAATAAATCCACATAGCTTCTCTTTGTTCCTAAACAAATTCATAATATTGCTTCCAAAAGCCTAGGGATCAACAATGAAACAATCCAGCTGCTTCACATAGGTATGAAATGTTACCTCACCCTGCAAGAACATAAATTCCTCACAGACTTGCTGGAGGCATGACAAGATGTGAATCAGCACCAGCAGTGGTCTGTATCATTTTCTGAGTCATAGCCTTCAAACCCAGGGGCCTTATCTACCCTGTAATCTCCAGAGCTACCAGATATTATGACAGGTGACTCTGGTGTATCATCTGTCATTGAAAAAATATCCTCCCCTCACTGTCACAGTTTGGAAATGAAGATATTACAAACTGCAAATTTCTAGGTTTCTAGGCTCTATTCAACATCTCATATTTGAAAAAAGGGCACTTGGCCACTGACTGACTACCTCTGTCAATGTAGCACATTCCAGTGACATTTAAGACTGTGGGTCAAGCACATGTTTTGTGACTTCAACATTTTATGTTAAGCATTGTGTATGCCAGCAGACACGAAAGCATAAATTACTGAAGCATGAAGTTTGCAACGTGCCTCTACGTGCAATGCCGCTCTGACAAATTACATAGGAGATGGAGTTTCTGTTTTATAAGTCATTAATTTCTTAGTAGTTTTTATGGTTTATATTTCCTGGAAATTTTTAAAATGAAAAGCATGCATATGACAACAATTACATACACATAACTACTCTGTTCAAAAATTACCATAAGGTTTTTGTTGCAGTATTAAAAAAATTCAAATATGGCCATTTCTACAAAAATATGCTCAGAAATCAAGGACTACAGAAATTAAATCCATCTAATTTTCTATACTCCAGGACTGTAAATTTCCTGCACTGCTACTGTTAAATTATCATATATGTTCACTCATTACAATTAATATAGTATCATAGTGTATCACTGCACATCAGGTACAATTTTTAACATCATGGTTATACTTGCTAGTATGAACACAAACTTGGCACAAAGTGTTCTCCTAGGACTTTCTATGGACAAAGGTGAGATACCCATATGACAATCTTATCTTATCACCCAATAAAGAAGTAAGCTATCTCATTAGTGAGGAACATATGAAAACTGTGTTATACTGTAAAGGCAGAGAACAAGTGCAATGAAGATTATATGACAGGTTAGTAATGTGTGTTTTTAAGTAAAGGCAGGTATTTTACACTTCGGGAGAATACATGCATTGAAGATTATATGACAGGTTAGTAATCTGTGTGTTTTTAAAAAGATACACATCAAACAAGCATCGGAAACAGGTGGACTTACTGCTGATTTAGTGAAATAGAACTGACCTCTGCACTGGCCTGCCTGTGCTCTGTGTCCATTTCTTCTGCAGCTTCTCTGAGTAGACTCTGTGCCAACTCATCCAGGTGAGATAGGCACACATCTCCATCAAGACTATCGAGGAGATCTGGGAGAGAAGGCAGTACCTCAGGATTGTCCACATAGTCAAAACCTGAGGCCCCAGGCCCACTGCCAGCTGTAGTACCTGTCCCTGCAGCAGAGGGTCTATGCTGAACTCGGCTGGTTCAACCTGGGTACTACAGCTGACACCATGGGTCTGATGGTTGTACTCAATGTTTGACAACTTCTGGAGCAGTTGTTGATTCTCCGTAGCCAATTGTGTCTTCTCCAAATGAAGATTACGACATTGCAGTGTTAATGTTTCATTCTAAAATCCAAGATAAAAGTTCTTTGCACTTGAAGATTACAATGCACACACATACTGGCAACAAAGTACTACACTTCTTTTTTGGTCTTAAAAATCAACAAGGAATTTAGTACTGAGAGATAATGCAAACATGTATACTTACAGTACAGTTTAGAAAACTTCTGTTCATGGGAAAAACTATACTACACAGAAATTAAGTTGTAACTGAGATTAGCAGCAACAATTACAGAAGTGTCACTTTGAGCGAAAAATACACAAATTAAGTTGTAACTGAGATTAGCAGCAACAACAATTACAGAAGTGTCACTTTGAGCAAAAAATTTACATAATTTTGAGGTGTTAGTGAATAAAGAGTTGCAAACGTTAAATCTCGTAAGATTAATAAGTTGTGCTCCTACTACACACTAGTGCATATAGAATAACTATGTTCATTAATTCTTTTGCCACTACAGCACAATTTGACCTTTGGTACACTGCTTACTTCCTTCACTATCATCTGGTGTACTGCAATTGCAAAAAATGACTGCAAACCTACAATGCATGAAAGTGTTGGTTACTGGCACTGCATTATATAAAGAGCAGTGTATGGCGTCAACATACATGCACATCATTGGTTACCACACATGTAAGAAAAACTTTAAAATCCAATTCTGGATACTAGCAATGTCAGCCCTTGTAAAGCGACAGTAACAAACATACATGCCACACACCTTCTCTCTGAGACCTTTTACTTCAGCTTCTAGATCATCCAAACGTGCTTTTTTCCGGTCTCTTGAGCTCTGGGCAGCCACTCTATTCTTCAGTTTCCTAAAATGCAAAATAACTCAGGTCAGTGTTACGGAGCAACTTGACTTTATGAGTAGTTATTCTTATCATGATTACAATTTTGGATGTATTAGGCTGCCAAGAACTACTACAGGGTTAAACTGCCACGTATACTACTGCCTCAAAACAACGTACGCCGTGACTGCTGCACTTACATGCAAAGGTCTGAAAGATTAACGGATGAAATCAACTGTTGGCTTACTTTCTTTGAAGCTTTTCTTCCAAAGTTAAATGGTCCAATCTCCTCTTTCTGTTCGAAATGCTCACTTGTGAGTCTTCACATCCTGTATACTTTACAGAACCTGACTTTGGTATCACCATTTTATTGGCAACCGCAACGTTACTATTACACCTCAAAACAGAATTCACGGCCTTCAATTTCATTCCGACCTGATTACCAAGACTGCCATCACTGCCAACACACTTTGGAACTGCTGTAATAATTATCGCCTTAGATGCGGCCATTTTAAAACAAACGAATGCAACATTTGAATCTAGTAAATTCGCGAACTAGACATACACAACACTAAACACACGGACACACAACTCACAAACTCCTATCTTTTCATCAGCTTATTGCCTAGTGCGCAAAAATTACGTCATCTCTTGCACATTTAACAAATGCCTTATGTGGTGCACTGTGATTGGTGATTACTGAGGATGACAAACTGTGACGTCAATGCTGACGAACATGATCACATGTGAAAGCCATGGGTATAAACCAACTGGTGAAACCAAGAGTGGTTACGTGGTGGGGTTAGAATCCTAGATCCATGCCTATATGATATTCTGTGGAATACTTTTTGTGCGTTGGATGATGCAAATGTGCAGTTGAGATTTGTAGTTGAGGATAGAGATACGTTTGCTGGCAATAGAAACGATGTGGTTGTGGTGTCAGATTGGCATCCTACTGGCTAATCCTGTTATAGTACTGTTGATAGGCCTATATATTGTACGTAATAATTATTGTTGTTCCTAGTGTTATATGAAAGACCTAAATGGGGTACCTCCTCTGAACCACCACCAAACGATGTTTGTAAGTACTAAAAAAGAGGCCCCGTAGAATAAATCACAGATGATAACTGGTGTGTAGCTGTAGTTCCTGAACGGTTGCGAAATGGTGCAATGCAACTTAATTAATGGACGAATTCAAACATTTGTAACTCTTAACTATGATGCACGTAATTAATTTCTTTGGTTTCTATGTTTGTTTTGTCACTACTACTGCATTGCTTCCATTTTGGGTTTCTGAAAGTAAGTTGTTTACTTACAAAAGTAAATGCTTGTCTTTTCGAGTCGTATCTAGTCAAGTTTTGAAGTATAGCCAACATGATGATTGTGATCCGGTGTGCCATTAGTAGTTTTGCATTTGCTCTCCGGTAGTGAAATGATTACGGAGTACCTGACATAACTAGGGTGCAAAAATGGAGTAAATATTTAGGATTGGACAAAATTAATATGGTGCGTTGGATTTAATTGTATTTTCTTTAAAACATGTTGCAGTAAGTCAGTGGAACATTTTCGGATTGTGTGGTTAGCTCATTTATTTCATCTACTAATCTAAAACTGATCATAACCTTGCGCAGAAATTTTGTGTAAAATGCAGGCCATTTGCTTCAAATCGATGTAGTGATGTGTGCCCCATCTTTTATTTATATTGTGTGGCCGCTATTATGGAAAGATAAATGTGTATACTTGCCCAACATACGATTTCCACAGCAGATGCTTTCAGGTTCCGAGATTTTTACAATCGGTCTTTTCCTTTACTATATTTTTTTCGCCAGATTTAATGATTGTATCAACAGTATGAACACAAATTGTCTAATGTAAAAGTCATTTAAAAATTAATATGAAATACCAGATGTTCAAAGATGAAGTATATTTGCCTGCTAATATATTATGAGAGGAACAGTTCAGATGAATAAAACAGTTAGTTCTGAGCTTTTTGAAATTTCTCTTTTGCCAAATTAGACTTTTTTCATGATCAAAACTCAAGAAATTAGCACATGTTGGTAGTCAGTTTGAGCTATTCAGAATTGTGCAAAATTATTGTTCTTCAGGTTAGAGATATATTTGTTGCCATTGGGGTTAGATTTCATGTCATTATGAGTAGATTCACTGTGAGCTTCTTTGATACTATTGATGGCTGTTGGGTTAGATTACGTTAATCTAAATTTAGGTTTTTGTCTGTGCATTTGACTGCATTTGTGAAGGTCTTGGGTAGGTTAGTGTACAGATTTCAGTGTGTTGGATTAAATCAGTCTGTGAAATTTTAAGGTGCATAAAAATCTAGACCTTGTTTGTTTGGAACCAAATCAGACAAAACTCTTGTTTCTGGGGACTAGACCTAACTACTACCACAAACAAGTATTGAAAGTTCCTCATATTTCATAATACTGAGGAACTTGGTAATGGAGTTTGTAATTTAAAGTTAGGAATGATGTAAGAGGATGCAGTTGAGGTAGGATCATTCTAATTTATTTATAGAGCAAGAATAATGTGACATAACCAAATAAATAGATCTGTATAGACCATAGGAATAAATAGAAAACAAATTGGTAAAGGCTGTGGGGATGTAGAAGTCACAGAGAAGTTTTTTTCCATTGTAATGACCTGTTGATGTTGTAATGTCAGTGGAAGAGGTCATTGAACTTGTGTAACTGGGATTTGTAAAATTATGAGTAAATGCTTTCTGGATTTGAGACACTGTAATTAGAGTTTGAATGAATTTCACTTCACTGAGTATGTAGAAAATTCTGAATATATTTCAGTTATGGAGGTAGATACAAAATTCATCATAATAACTTTGCTGATATTCAAACAGTTGGAACATAAACTTAATCATCATTCATTCCTGAGGGCTGAGAAGTTTCATGCCCCCTGCCTACTCTTGTGACAGTAATTATTTGTAGATTATTTACTGCCAGTACTACTAACCTCTGTATGTGAAATTCTTATAATATTTTTGCATTCTACTAGTTACATTTTTTTTTTTTTTTTATGTTGTTGTTTTATGCAATATTGGCCCAATTTTTTTTCTTTGGTTTGTGTAATTGTATATTTTTTTTTTTTTTAAATGCATTATTACATGGATT
>Ga0136643_10003128_pt1 | contig 22097 bp, 14 predicted proteins | sample TergutLab28metaG_FD_96883 | JGI IMG/M metagenome (GOLD analysis project Ga0136643, IMG submission 96883) | Labiotermes labralis P1 segment gut microbial communities from Petit-Saut dam, French Guiana - Lab288 P1 (version 3) (version 3) | ecosystem: Host-associated > Arthropoda: Insects >... | reverse complement strand
TTAAAAAAGAAGCCGAGAAGATTCTAAAATATAAAGACCTTACAATAGAAATACAGCGCATGTGGAATGTAAAAACAAATGTGATACCAGTAATAACAGGGGCAACCGGGACTATTTCAAAGTCATTTAGAAAATACGTGAGCAACATACTAGGAAAACATGAAGTCAAGGAACTACAGAAAACAACCATATTGGGCACTGCACACATACTTCAGAAAGTACTAATGTAAAAATACAATAGATTCAACACTGAAACTAACGATATAAGCACCATGAATAGTAGCAACACAATAGTTGCAACACTGTATTCCCTAGCGACATAGTTTGTCTCAGGAATATAAGTATAAATACCCTGCATAAAGGAGATGATGATGATTATGATGATGATGATGATGACGATGATGATGACAACGATGATGGTGATGGTGATGATGATAAATGCAAACTGTCTACTACAAGTGAATTTTTTTAGACTTATGTTAGTAAATGTGTAATGCATACAAAATATGTAAAACATGACAAATATATTTTGTTGTGTGTATGTTTTCTTTACAGAATTCATATTAAACTCTGAAAGACAGTGCTTCCTATCAGACACTAAGATCAGTGTTTCAAACAGCTTTCTGACAAACTCTTCAGAACAGTTAGCATTGAGATGGAGGAAAGAGGAGGAACAGACAAATTGTGTCCCTTTCTACCTTATCCCAACCTATTCACAACACTTTGAACACAACCTATCATGATATCGAAATTTGGGATCTGATTTTTACTCTTATGATCAGTTGTAATTTTAGTCAGACAGGTTACGTGCATCAGTAACAGTTCTTTGTCAGAATGTTATTTCCCTTCTGCAGTTATCCAGTTTTTCTTGTTACTAATTAACTTTAATATTATTGTCCACTCTAATTATGATTTTATTAAGGGTAATTTCTGCCTTGTGATATTGCCTGGCATCATTCTTGAGCATGGGCCTTCTATTGTGTACTAGTGCCTTATGTACAAATCTGACATAGGACTGTTTTTAATGTTTCTTGCCTGGAATTGAAGACTTGTGACACTGTTACGTAACAGACGTGGTAATGTCCATTCTCAGGTTTACTGGGATATACACATACAATAAAATTAATCTCCTCTTTGTATTCAGAACTTGAAGTGATTAAAAGTACACCACTCTGATGCTGTAGTGTGACATACATGCTTTCTCTTCTGAGGAATGCTTGAATAGTCCAATAAAATTTATTGAATATTTTTATTCAGAACTTGAAACCTTCTGTGTGAATTCATAGCCAGTCAGGCATGATTATTTCATGTGTTTTATGTAAATTTTAAGAAAGACTCTTTGAAGCCAATGCAGAGGTTTGTAACTATGAAACTGCTCTTAGTTGTGCAGTTCTATATCTCTTAGGGCATTATAAAATTTATGAGGCAAATGGGAAATAAATAAAATCATTTTGTTAGATTCTAAAAATTACTGGACATTATACAGTCTAGATATTATATAAGCAGATTAAGTATTTCCTTGTGACATCATCACTTTGAAAATATAATATTTTTCTAAATTATGAATGTCACAGTTGAGCCAGTAGCACTTAAGTTCCATGTGCATGAGATCGTGGGCTCAAATCTCGATCCTTAAACTGGCTATTGCGAGTACAGTTTTCACGATCTTCCTCTGTCAGCACATAAATGAGGGTATCTTCTCTTCTTTTTCTTAAATGGCACTACAGTCCAATGTGGACCTTCACTTCCTTAATGGACTTCTCCCAGTCAGACGAATGAGGGTATTGTAACAGATATTTGTCCATGGTTGGTTTTGTTGACACCCCTTCAAATTCATTACTTACTAACCATTGTACCATTTGCCACTGTATAGTCTGTGCAGCTGACATCATCATCAAATCAACCACAGATAAATAAATGCAAATCAAGATAAAGGTATATTTTTAAGACATGAAGTATTACATGTATTCATTTTTAAATTCAGTAACATGGATAATATTGACATCACTGTGTGCCCAATATCCCAGTCAGCTGAGCAATGGAAATATTGTAATGGAGAGCATAACAGGGCGCGGAATTTGTGGGAAAAAAAAACAACTGATCAATACACAAATCATAATTACCAATGGTGTGAGATAAATGTTAGCCTGGTTTTGACTTCAGATGTATTGAATTCTGCTTTATAGCTATATACCCACATTTGGCAATTATACTAAAGCCTCTCAGTCACTATACCACTTTCTAAATTTGGCTCTTAAAATCAAGACAAGTAATGTGTGTTTTACATTGAGGTTTTAGTTGGCTTTTGAGATGTATCAATAATTTTTATGATAAGGTTCATTCAACTTCAGTATCCTTGGAGGAAATTATATGTATGATTATATCATCAGTCTCTGAAACAAGGCCCAAAGTCTGTTTCTATGCATATTTGCAAATTATCTCGTACCATAAAATCAAACTGTTACCATAATTCAGATATTGTTGTGTATGTAATATCCTTCCATGTTGCATGATTGATTGGTTGACTTACTCCCATGTTCTAATGATTGCTGTTCTCATATGAGGGTTATGTACACTACCCATAGCAGGAACAAGCAACAGCTTTTTTCATTCCAAAGAACTGTACCAGATTATAAAAAAATAAGGAATGTTTAAAAATTGTTATTAGTTGATAATCACGGCTGTGGGGACTCGTTGCGCTGACCACGTGACACCCCTCTATCCGCAAAAGTTGGCACTAACTTCGCCGACCGGCGGCGGCCGCTCTGTCGGTATAGTTCCCGTGCGGACTAAGGCCACGGAGTTTAGTTAGTTTAGTTGATAATCACGTGATTTGCTTTCTTTGTCACATACACCTAATTATATTTCTTCTGGTGTCACTGAAGAACCATATAACTGTTTAGTGCTATAAGGGTCTGTATGTCAGAAAATGAAGTCAAGAGTATTCTGATGCACATTCGTACATAAAACCTAAATACTGACATTTGTCAAATTTTGGTAGTGAAGGAGTACAAGGTAATGGTAATGCCCCAGTAAAGGTGTTGGGTGAAGTAGAGCTATAAACCCATTTATTCTTAATGTTGGCACTAAATGGAGGTGAGCTTCACACCATGGCCACTTTATACCCATCAAGAGACCCCCTCCTGTACCCACTGAATAGGGGACCAGATGGCTCTCAGAGCCAGTTTGGATTCTTTGGGGAAGAGAAAAAGCTCTTGCCTCTGCTGGGAATTGGACTGTGTTTCTTCAGGTGTCCAGCTCTGAAAATGCTATCCCAGCTTCTGTATGCCAGGAATTTTTTTCAAAATGTTTTTGATTTTATGGGTAACATTCAAGCCTTTGTTCTATTATAGTGTGTGTGTTCCTGTTTGCGCTGCTAATGAAGTGTTCAGCAAATCACAGTTTTCATTCCTCACTTGTTGCATATGTACACATGTGTGCATATTTCACTGTCTTAGTGATAGTAGAGTTGTGTGCCTAATGTGGGAGTGTTGTAGTATCTGTTCAGGAGAAAGCCTGGTGCGTCATAAGTTTTGCCAAGTTCAAATACATTGAAACCATTCAATTCAGTTTATTGCAATTTTATATGTATATATATATATGCAGAAAAGAACCTGCAAGTACTAAATTTATATATCTTGCTGTACTCAATTTAAGGAAACAGTGAGTGGTAAAAAGGTAAACGTAAAGTGATCCAGTTTCAGGCCCGGTGTGGCCCAAGGGTGGGTAGAGGTATAGCTCTACTCTTACAAGACCGCGACACTAGAAGGGGGTGAGTGGTCAGCAGCATGTCCTGGTCGCACTTTACCCCCAGGAAAGACCCGGTACCCATTTTATGGGAGGCTGGGTGAGCCCCAGGGCCAGTCTGGATGGGTGGAAAATCTCGTCCCCACCGGGATTCGATCCTGGACAGTCCAGCCCATAGTCAGTCGCAATACCGACTGAGCTACCCGGCTCACAAACAGTGAGTGGTGTAAAGCAAAAATCATCAGGAAGACCAGTGACTTAAGATGACGATGATGATGTTGAATGCATAAGTGTATTCTGTTAAGGAGTCCAGGCTGTATGGTGCATTTATGATTTTTTCTGAATGGATTTCATCGTACTGACTGCACTAGGCACACAGTTGTTCTACCACCAAAACGTCTGAGTGTGTGTACATGCTTGCATACATGTGCAGAGGGCAAGATTGAAGCTTGTGTGCTGTTGGGCATTTAACAGCATGCACCATGATTATGTATCTCACAATAAATGTGATATTCATCTTTAAAGATCAGGACTTCATTTATGTGACTATTACCACATCTTAACTTCAGTCTCTGAATTGTATTCCGCCCCCCATATATGAAATTTAGTGTGTTTCAGTCCCAATAAGACTGAATAATCTCTCAAGACATAGGTCACAGGTAAAAAAAAAAGAGAGCTTATTAACTATGCTTTTTGTAAGCCATTTGGTATAATATTATCAAGTGCCTGCCCATTGGGTGTTTCTGTTGTGATTGAAATACAAGTCAATTTAACTCAACCCCACAAGAATGAGCAGGTTGGGCTGTGTTGGGCTTGTGAAGAATTCGCCCGACTGCCAAATTCTTTGATTGAGTAGTTCATGAAAAGTTTAATGCTTTTACCTTCATCTTTGTTATTCTGCTTGGATTTAAGGCTGCATATCTGGGAAAAGACAACAAAAATCTGGACAATTCCTAGCCAGGTTGGGCAGTATCAGACCTGTTGCATTAATCCCTCCTGCTTGACACACTCTGTGTCAGCTTGCTAACTATATGTTTAGTGCCTGACAGAAATTAAATAAAGAAGCTGTGCATCGAACCCTCATATTAGAACATGGTGGTTAAGTCATTTGGTTGAATTATTATGTTGGGCTGAGCTGATGAGCTGGTGGGTGTATTCTCTGCTCTCTCTTTCTCCTCTGTGTCTCTTTCTGTCTCTTTCTCTCTGTCTCTCTCTGTCAGTCTGTCTGTGTGTCTCTCTCTTTGTTGCTAGATCATCTATCTACACAGACACAGTTAGACTATAGGGATGATCACAACACTAGCCTTCAGGTAAGTACTTTGGTACAAATGAACTTGCCATTTTTTTTTCCCCCCCATTTCTCCTGCATCTGTGCATGGCTTTGCATGTGACTGCTGGATTGACACATTTGTTCACAAACATAATTGGACACTCACATTTACCAGTATTATCCTAAGCTGTTTCTACATACCCTGAATGATAACTTGAATTCACAAGACAAGATTTTAAAACATATTGATACAAAATAAACTTGTGTTTACAGGATGTAGGAGGCTGCTATATCTTTTAAATAAAATAGACTCGTACATTTGAAAACCCAGAGTTCCTGACAGACCTGCGAATTGTAACTGAGTTATATAAATCTTCATATCTTGGATACATTTTACTACTTGTCCTGGTTTGTAAGTCCTTCATGAAAGATGTTTGATCATTTTGATTCCCATATCTTGGAAAGCTATTAGGCATAGGATAATCTCTGTAATTGTGATTGAATCCGTTTTATTACCTTCCAAATGGTTGCTGATTTTATAGGATATTTTCCATCCATGTTTCAAATTTTTGAAAGGACATCTTTGTTCAGATAATAACATCTGTTACAGAAAATGTCTGTGTAATAGAAATCTCCATTTTTTGGTTTTTGGATATTAATGAACCCCATTTAGTAGAGTCCTTCTGGAGATGACAATTGTTCTGCCAGTCAAGAAATTCCCTGCCTTTTTTTGAACTGAAAAGTGTAATGTTTTGTTTACATGAGCCTGCGACTGGCCCCTGTCCTGAGTCAGGGGAATCCAGTCCACAGCTTTACACTTTGTTTCCTTAAGGTACATTTTAGTAGTATCCTCCCATCTTCTCTTAGGTCTTACATGTTGTCTTCCTATTAGGTTTTACAGACACTCTATTATGTGCATTTTTTGTCTCTTCTGTACTTTCTACATGACTGTCCCATGCCACACTACTGGATTTGATAACCCTATTAATATTAGGTAAGGAATTCAAAGTATGAAGCTATTCTTTATGAAATTTTCTCCAGTCTGCTCTTAATTATTCTCATAGGTCCAAATACTCCTCAGTTCCTGTTTCTGTTGACATCATTTTCAGAATTTCTATTCAGAGATACTAATTCTGAATCTGTCTTCTGTCAAGTGAAGTCTACTTCAGTCATTTCTGATCTGTTTAACAGGTTTATCATATCCATAACAGTAACAGTGTCATTGGGGAGGAGTGTCTTCCTTATGACAAGAGAATACACATGTCATATCATCTCATTCAATTCTAGTTCAAAGTCTAGACATTATGCTTGCTGGAGAATAATCCACTACACTTGAGATATTCTTCTCATGGTATTATCCTAATAAAGCTTTCACTTGTCTTTTTCTTTCTTTCATTATTTCAGGAGAATTCTCAAAACATTAATATTAATTTTTCCAATTAAGGACCCTGGTCACCACTTCTTCTCATGTCAGTGCCACTTGCAATTTAAATCCCTTGTGAACATTTTTTAGTTGTCATAACTGTGGTCTTCTAGACGAAATACCATGTTATTTGGTAGGAAGTTGCCAGTGGTTTGAAGGAGTGTCTAAGAAGGTAGCAGGTTCCTCCAAAACGTGAGTACCCATCTACCAAATGATATGGCATTACATCTCATAAGATGGAATCTTTCCAGTCATTGCTGTGAGAACATCAAATGCCGAGTTTATAAGAATTCTTGGGTGTTTTTGAAGCTCATGGTTCCGTGCATCGTAAGTCTATATTAATAAAAATCCAACTAGATGCAACAGTATGCAGTCTGATTTATTTCACTGCAAAATCACTCTACATGTTTTGGGTGCCTACCGCACCCATCATCAGGAGTACTAAAACCTGTAACAGCAGCCTCTGGTACAGGTCAAAACATCGGTACAGCTACTTCCCTCCAACGTGGCAAGGTTGGGACTGGTTTGTACGAATCGTGTGGTAAGTATTGATCAGTTGTGGGTAGGTAGTTACATAAGGCTCCAACGTGGCTATGTTGGGTCTCAACCTAGCCATGCTGGAACCTTAGAAAACCGTACTAGTAACAAAATAAACATACATACAAATTACAAACCCTAAAATGACGAGCCTGATTAAAGGATTATCATGATAGGATAAAACATGTAGTAAAATCTACCTTCATTACATCTAACGGAATCAAACTGTCACCATCAAGCATAAAAAGCCACCGTGCACCATACACCAAGATCTAATCAATAAATTTCAGTATAGAAAATTAAGCTAAATTAAGCTAATGGGTTCATACCCCATAAATAGAATATGACACTCTCTTCTCTAATGCCCAGTAACTCAACAAATATCCTCTTACTAATTACTTTAGTAGGGGATGTATTAGTATCTGTATCCTCTAAGGTTGGGTCCCAACATAGCCACGTTGGAGCCTTAAATAACTACCTACCCACAACCGATCAATACTTACCACACGATTCGCACAAACCAGTCCCGAACTTGCCACGTTGGAGGGAAGTAGCTGTACCGATATTATGACCTGTACCGGAGGCTGCTGTTACAGTTTTTAGTACTCCTGATGATGGGTGCGGTGGACACCCGAAACATGTAGAGTGATTTTGCAGTGAAATAAATCAGACTGCATACTGTTGCATCTACTTGTAGTTGGATTTTTATTAATATAATTCTTGGGTTTGTTTATGTCAGCTGTTTATCAATGCAGATAATGGTAATTCTAATATATGTTTTCAGTTATAAGGAGACTGGTTATGTATTATAATATTACTGGGGGTACATGGTAGTGCAGTTGGTTGATGCGCTGTGCTATGAGCCAGAAGGTCACGGGTTCGATTCCCGATGGTGTCACTGGAATTCTTCATTGACATAATTCTTCCAGCCACACTATGCTCCTGAGGTCAACTCGGCCTCTAGCAAAAATTAGTGCCAGGAATATTTCCTGAGGGGTAAAGGCGGCCAGTGCGTAGGGCTGACAGCCTTACCACTGTCATGTGCTGAATGTTATGAAATCTGGAGCCTCAACCTGCTGGAACCCTCAGGGCTGTCCAGACCTGTACAGGGATTGCTTTACTATTTTTTTATAGATATTGTTGTTTGAGTTCAGCCACTCCCTTGTTAGAATTGCAGTTATCATTATTGAAATTATAATTTTTGAAACTTCATTATTCATCATTTTATTAAATTACTGTCTGGATCATCGGACATGCCCCTAATGGTGATGTGTCTGCTCTAAATTTATGAGCAGTGATCAGTAAATTATTAGTGTTTATTGTACTGTGTGCTTTGCAGACATGTTGTAGGAGTTCCTGAAGCTTCTACAGCAAGTGGCAGATATGCTACAAGATCTGCACATTGCATTGAAACTTCTGGCCATCTGTCATTTTCTTCGACTAACCCAAACACACTGAAATCACAAAGACCTAAATCTCGAATTTAAGGGAGTGGGTTAAAGAACTTCTCGGCCCAAATTCTCAGGAACTTTGTTTCTTTTGTTGGTTGTTGACAGTCATTGCATTCAGTGTAAATATTGCCACTTCTGGTGAATGAATTCATGAATGAAACCTCTTTTTTTTCACTGTTGACTTGAACCCGAGTTCTTCCATTTCAGTGATGCCACTTTCGTTCAGGTTTGATCACAAATCACTCTACTTCGAATAAAACCACTTACATTTTTTTAACAGTGCTAGAGATTTGCTTCATTCACAACTTTTACTCTGTTTTGTTACCAGATTTCAGACACTTCTTTTAACTCAAGGATGTCTGAATTATTGTCAATGAAATATCATGCAGTCATAATCTAGTTTGCTATGATATGGTATGGGTCATCACACAGGAAATGCATTTGTCAGTGATAGTGTGTGCTGTAGCACCAGCAGGAACAAACATCTGTTCTTCCCAGAAATTTGCAAACCTGGAGCATAAGTGACAATCTTACTTCAGTCCACCAGTTAACTGTCACTGAGTTTTGACATTGAAAATTTCCACCATCTGCAAGAAAATTCATGACACGCCATTGTACTGTTGAACATCTGCTTGCTTTATTATCATCTTGAATGACAGTAAAATGAACTATATGATAGTATCGTTATATCTGCCTACTAGATGTGAGATGCATGTGGTTTGGAATGTCTCAGGTCCTGCCAGTTTATTCTGAGCACAACAGCCTGAATTCAGTCCTGCAATTCATCATGTTCTTCTCATATCCAAGATACTGAACTTTTCATGAATTTTTATTGCATTCACTTTGCTAAAATCTGCATTGGCTCTTCCTCAGTTTCTGATTTTGGAATAAACCACTGCTTTTTTTTTTTTTTACCTTCAAGAAAATAATTTGCTTATTTGTGAACTTAGAGCACCGAGTTGTGTGAGGTGAGCCTACAGCATATGAGCAGTTTTGTGTAGTAAAGAAATAAAATAATACTACAGATATTTTAGTAAAAAAATCATTTAGTAGTAAAAATGGTATGTTATGGAATCTGTGTTGGGTGAGATTGAAGAAAGCATTAATGTTAGTCAAAGTCACTAATGGGCAGATAAATTATAGACAGTGCTGTCTTAAGGCATGTGGAGGTCTCCATTCCCCAGTTTGCACAGGACATCTTACTTTAAAACTTTTCATTGGATGCAATATCTTATGATTTTTAGAGAATCGTGCCATACAGTATTAGGATGTAAAGTGTAAAGTAACAGTGGACAGAATTGAAATACGGAGGGTGTATTGTAACCTCTCGATTTCATATCACATCTTTATTAAAACCTTAAAGTGTGTCACCAAATGGTCTGCCTCTGTGGTGTTTAAGACCATGTTCTTGTTCTGAAATCCAATAGTTATAATGTTTCCAGTCATAAAAACCCTAGAAGCAAGCCACTGTCAGAGTCTGAGTGTAATTTACTCATGAAACAGTATTCTTTGAGGAATAAACTGACAGCTTATAGCCTACCTGTCATTCGTTTTTTAGGGGGTGGGGGTTGTGGGGGGCTTTGAAGGAGTCTTTACTTGGTATGTAATTTTGTACACTTGCATGGAATTCCTAAGTCTGAATCTTATGGCTTGAAAATCAGAGTTCATTCATTTATTTAGTATTCCAGAGATCCACCGAGGTGGATATAGAACTTGTCAGGTATAACAATAGATATAGTACAGAAAGAGTCTTTACAATAAAATACTTACGATAATAATATGGAAATAAGTAAACTCAAATTTATACAAGAATGCTATTTGCTCGGAATGTACAGTTCATCAGTACAATACATAGTGTACTTAGACAGAAGAACATAGTAACAAGCCATGAGTAGTAACGTAATGTCCTAGACAGAATCTGAACTTAATACATACAAATATACATACATACATATATATATATTCACTTTCCATTAGATCTTTACAGAATGTGTTAAGAGAGTGTGCAGTGCGTTGTCATAATACCATTGGGGGTTAGATTACAGGTGAGACAACAAAAGTGAGGCGTGTGAAATAATGAGTTTTGTTAGTAATAATGAATGTGAATTTGTGGCTATCCTTAGTTATGTAAATAATAAGTACAGTTAGTAACAAAATTAAGTAGCAACTACGTAGCAGTGGCGTAACGAATGAGAGCTGTAGCAGTCAGGATGCTGATCGATAAAATACGTCCAAACTATAGAAAGAATGTTCAATGAGATAATTTTTTAATGCAGATTTAAAATGCTTAGCATCGTGTGATAGTGTTTTTGAGTCTGTTCTTGTATTATGGGCTCGCCCTGTTGGAAGGTGATAAAATGTTTCACTCTTGTTGATTACAAGACTGTGAAGTTTTTCTGCTGGAAAGTTACATTTCAGAGCACAAACCACTTATAAAATGATGTTGAAATATAGAATTTGTTGTATGTATTTCTGTGAAAATGGTTGGATATCATTTTTCGTTTATTTGATCAAGATGTGAAATATATATTACTAATATAGCAGTCAATTTAAGCAGCCATTACAACTTTCATACTGTCACACAGATTTTTAAATGCATTTGAACACGTACACACTCTATCTGCATTGCCTTGAATCGCTTATAAGCTTTGAGATGTTGGAATGGAATGAAACAGAACAGAATGGCTGTCTAGAGATGTGAAGTGGATGCCTACCTTGCCTACTGTAGTTAGGAATGTCATCCAAGGTCCTCTCCAACATTCCACATAATTTGCCTGCTATTGGTATGTGACTGGAATGCCTTGCTTTCTTACTTACAGATTTGTAAAATTTATTTGAATAACATAATTTCATATTTTTCTTCAGTTGCTCATCTTTTTCAAGTTTTCACATGTAAACTATAACATTTTTGACATTTTTTAAAGTATATAATTTTTATTCTGCAATGCATGTAGGTTTGTTTCATCAAAATTGATGAGAATTTATTTTTTACACATTTTGTTTTACACATACAGGTTGAAAATACAACTATAAGAAACACAGGATAATTTCTTTATGAACCTCATGTTTTATAAATTTCCATCTTCATTTAAAATTACAGTATCATTTTGAATATGAATGCTTGCACTTAAATGTTAGCAGCAAGCCATACATAGCAGTTTGTACATAGAGCAGAAGACCAAAATTCTTCCTGACTAGAATAACAAAACTTTTCACTCATTTTTAAACATTTTTTATTATTGAAAGCTTTCAAGTTCTGGCAGTTTTGACAAAAAATTAAGTCTTCTTGGATGTCCCACCAGGGCAATTGGAAAATAGTGGACAACGTTTCGGTGGACCTTGTTGCATTCAACTGCAGGGCCCAATCAGACCCTGAATTTGGAGGTGACAAGCTGCTTTACAACGTTGGTAACCGTTTACCATCTGATTTGATGTTGTATTTCAGAAAACTTGCTTATATATTTCCATTAATTTTTCTTACAATGAAGAGGGAAATTGTTATACAGGCATGTATAAGACATACTGCATATTTGAATTTTTGTCATGTATGATTATTACAAGTACATAATTTCCCTTACAACATTATTATTACCCTTTAATGTTATGTATTTTTATACGAATGTTATCAGATATCCAGTCCAAATTCTTTTTGCTAGCAAAATAGTGTAAGTCTGCCTCCCACAGTCTTCAGTGTAAGTTGTCGATGCCCATGTCTAGCCCTCTGTGTAAATTGTGACTGCCTATGGCCCAGTTTGTGACATAAAATTTACTCCTCCACAGTGTCTTACGTATCCCAGAAATGAGTCTTGCTAGGAACAACATATAAATGAAATATTTGACATTGTCACTTCACAACACTGTATAGTCTTAGCAGTGGACAGTGTCCTTCAGTGACGCAGTTCTGTCACTTGATGCCATATATTTTCATGGCATTTATAAAATTTTTCCAGTTCAGGCTATGTCATGAAGCATTCTCAGTGACAAAATTCCATCAAGTATTCTTGGGCTTACTGTTGCATCAGATGTTTCAGATGCACCACCACCACCACCACCACCACCACCACCACTGGAGAGACTGAATCCATCTCCATCATCAGGGTTTTATATGACTTGACGCACAGTGTGTGCGTTGAGTAGTTTCAGTGCACTAATGAAGGGGACAGAGTCAGTCTCCGAAACATTGAAGCGTTTGAACCGCCTAATGCAACAGTCAGCCCAAGCAGATTGGATTGAAAGTTTATATTACATAACACAATAACCACCGTTTTGTCTTCATTACTTGAAATGCTGTAATGTGAGGAATAACAGTCTTGTCACATCATCTCTTAGAGACATCTGTAGTGAGTTTTAGTTCTAATATGACCTTAGAATTTAAAAAGAAATCCATTCCATTTCTCTGTGCATGTCATATGAACTGTGTAACTGTCACCCACAACCTTAATTTCGTTGGAGGGATACTGACTGTAGGTGACAAATAACATGTCACATAACCCATGTTTCTCCCAAAGCAACATATCTGTGTCTATGGAGTAATCTGAGAGCATAATAGCACTTAATGTAGTTTGAAACCTGTTAATTCAGTGTGTAGGAAATCACCCATGAGTGGTATTGCAGTGTCTGTAGAATAGATGAGGAAGGTTATATAACACCATAAAGGACGATGGAGACCAACGCCAAGAGCAGGAACCCACATCAGCTGACAGAGACCTACAGGACCAGTTCAGCGTAGTATGAGGCCTGAGAACTGCTCGTGTATTGATGTTGTATTTTGCCTTAAAATTAAGCCACATTTAAATATTAATAACAAATTAAATCAACAAAATTATATAGTAGGTACTATTAAATATATTATTTTGTTATTTATTTATTTATTTATACTGATTTATAAATTTCACAATGTATTTTGTTTTAATGTGTTTGTTTTATCTATTTTCAGTCAGTCATTGAGACCAGCTGATGAGTCCTGACGGATAATTTCAGATTTTGTCTGTCGTTTTTGAATAAGTGGGCACAGTTACATTTTATTTCTTCATTTGTTGAGTTTAGAACAAGAACAAATTAGAAAAAAAGTGAAATACTGTAAGAACACAGACCCCTAATGCAGTTCTGGTTGGAAGCCGCACATGTGATTGTGTCTTTAATGCTGTATATAGTTACCAATTTCAGAAGTTTTAATGAGGTAAATAAGTATGTGGATATGAAAGATTGACATGAATTATCAAATTAATTAAACTCCATACCATAATTGGCGAATGACATCAGTGGTCCCACTTAATACCAGTTGGCACTGCAGCCAATGAAGTGTATTTTTCTTCAGTGAGGGCGCACAAATCCTGGGTGCCAGGTTGCTTGGGCATCTACATTTAGTATGTTGGCACCTGAAATTTGTGGGTCCTCAGTTTGTAACTTGCTTTGTGTCACTCATCTGGCTTCTGTGATTTTGATGTGGTCCCTACATTTTCGGTAAAATTTGTGTGCCCCTGTTTTAAATTACATAATTGACATTTATTTTCAGGGATGTACATAGATGTATGGTTGTCAAAACAGAAGCTTTAAATTCTTTTCAAACTTCCAAAAAAGTTGGATATAATGGTCAGGCTTTTTAGTCAAAAAAAATACCATCCTCTGTTTGTGTGGGGCACAAAGGGCCCATCTATAAGGCCTAGGTGCATCGGGACTGTAAGGTCTCAAACCTAATGTTAGTAAGACAATCAGTCATCTGTGTGTGTGTGTGTGTGTGTGTGTGTGTGTGTGTGTGTGTGCTCACGTGCACCTCTGTGCAATAGAGGACACCTTGACTTTTTTTTTTTCTGCAATAACTAGTAATATATGGTGAACGTTTGGAGCTAGAGAGGCAGGATGCCCACTAACACCACTTACTTAGGGTCCCTAAACCCCTAAACAATTCTTGGTAATAGATCTTGGATAAACATCTGACTTTTATTGGGGTAATATTTTTGTACACTGTAAAATAACAACATGATGGCCATGTACAGATTTTATTTAGCTTTATGATTTGGTGGTGATAACTCTTTAGCCATACAAGCAAGACATGTGCTAGTCATAAACCTATGTGTGTGTTGTAATATTATAGGTACCATGCACTACATGATTATTAGTATGTAGAGCCAACTTTATATACAATAAGGAATATCTTATTTGTTTGTGTTGGTTTAAGTCTAGTGACACATGTCACAGCAGGTTCTCATTGCCTATACCATATGCAATTTTGAGAAAAAGCATTAATTGTCCCTCACCTACAGCTGATAAAGCTGATAAGTAGAAAATGAGTACTACAGGTGTCACAGTTCCATAATCTGTAGTGTGTAATTAAGCTGTAATCAAATCATGTTGAGCAGGTTTGTGTAGCAGTAACACTCCGAAGTTATGTTCGAGATGTACCTGCTTTGGATTGTGGCTGGGATGTCTCATGTCCTCATGATTTTCTTATTAGTCCTTTCAGATAAACAGACCATGAACATGACCATGGTGTTCCTAATCCTTGCCTGTTTACCATTCATGGTCATCTTCCCTTCTCAATACTCCAACCTCCACAGTTCATATAGCATCACTGGGTGAGCTAAGTGGCAATTGGCTGATGTATTCCAGTCAGTTTCATTTTATTTTCTGCTCAGTTGTAGTGGCCATCATCAGGTGACTGTTTTAGCAGTAGTGTAGTGCATTTATAGGCACCTCAGGTACTTGGGTTGTCTATGGTTGGTTTAGTTGTGCTAGTTTCATAAAGTAGTTTGAATGATCAAAAATGCTTAACTTTACAAAACATATCCCTTGTCTACAACAAGGCAGTTAATTTTGCACATAGCTGTGGCTGGATTGAGGCTGTATTATAATACTGTACATAATTGTGTCCAAAAACATAGTATTTGAGTAGTGATAGTGTGTGTTTTAATTACACATATACTAATTTACTATTTGTAAACCAGTGTCATTTGAAATAAACTGACTGTTGTAATGTTCATGCACACCCAGAACATTGCACCAGAATATGTGAAATAAACCGTCCAAGTTCTGAACCTGACAATGGGTAACTCTTTGAAGGTGTTTCAGTACTGATTACAGGACCTTCATAGTTCTGAGGTCCACAACTGAAAGAGCATGTCATAAATTGGTCAGTATTATGGGTGTGCATTTTCTTTCTTGTGAACGAGGTGCTGCTCGGCTGCCAGCTGCTGTTATTTATAGTGACATAACACTTTCTTTTCATAATATCTAAATTTGACTGTAATGTTAACATCATAAGTGTTTACTTAGCACTGAAGATTTAATTTGTAGTCCACAGTGGTTTATTTTATTATGCCACAACAGAAAAATGGCTACACAGTGTAATGTCCACATTGCTGTCAGCATTTTTGTCTGAAAGACACCAGTGTTGATACTGTGTGGTTTAAAACTTTCTTACATATCAATTTCCTGCAGTGAAAATTACAGACTATAACAACTGGAACACTTTTAAGATGCAACATAATTGTTGATAGGAAGTAATATAAAACACATAGAAAGTAGTATGTAGACCACATAACAGAAAGAGTGTATATATTAGAAGGTACTGGGACCCTATTGCCAGTGTTTGGTGTTGCAGATTATGCAATTGCACTATAGTTTGTTTTCTTGAATTAAGGGTAATGATATACTTTATATTTAAAGTGGTGTAAATAAGCATATATTATATTTTGAAATTGTATTTGTGTTATTGTGATTTAGCTGGCACAAAAACTGGGCTTTATTTTTTTCTTTATATGTTATTATTGGGCTGGGTATTAATTGGTAGTGCAGAGTCATGTATTACTCTATTCCCATCTAAATCACAGATTATATCAGAACTTACTTAAAATGTAGGATGTGTATCATTCAGTACAAGAGCTCATTATTCACCAACTTATGATGCCTGGTCACTTTGACTATCTGGATATGCATATTGTGGAGCTCATTCTGTATTTTCAGAATACATCAGTTTCTGACATTGTAAAAAAATATACATTTTAAGGAAAATGTTACAATTTTAAATGCTTTATAATTAATGATTTTGAAAACTGAGTCAATTCCAAGATACTGCATCAATGAAGTAATTTTATTTTGTATATTTGCACTTCTTTCAGGGTCCAGTGGGAGTGGGCCCTCCGAGGGGGAGAGGCGGGGAGGGTCGGGGAGACCGGAGAGGTGGTAGAGGAACCCCAGGGGGCATGGGTTATGCTCCTAGGGGTGATACCCATGGATTGGACCCTCGGGGTGACCCTAGAAACCCTGATTATCGTGGTGAACCTCCACGTCGCATGGAAGGACCGCTGAGAGGCCCCATGGAAGAATCTTTGCCTCAGCAACCAGTTAAACCTCCTGCAAACCCAGCAAAACCTCTGAAAGGTGTACCAGCAGTTGTGCCAGACTTTGTGATACCAAACAACAAAGAATCTCCCACAGGAGCTGCCCCTGGTCCCAAGTTCCCAGAGGCCCCCAACTTGATGCAGAAACTGAGCGAGATGACAGGAGGTGCAGACACGTCTGTTGACAACATCATCTCAAAAGGGAAGGAACTGATCTTCATGAAGTTTGGCCTTGGAGGCGGCAAGTAGCAATGTGAGCAGGTACAGTGGTTGGTGCTGGCTTCTCCTTACTTGCATTAAGCCTGGCTGTGATAAACCAAACAAACTACCTTCTTTCTTGGGAAGTATTTAGTGGGTACTGTGACATCTGCATAGTATTTTTCAAAAACTGTAAAACTGTTCACTGTATAATGGTACAAGTGATATAGGACCGTGGGAAGGAGGGTAAGGGATAACAATACAAAGAAAATGATTTTCCTCCTGTGCATGCACTAAATCTGTACTTTACACCTTCCAAAACTGTGTGTAATCAGTAATGAATAACAGATAATAATACTTTTCATTTAATTTTCAGTAGACATACACTTGTATTAAAAGTAACAGCATTTAACACAACATAATAATTTGTGAATTAGTTTTTCCTGAATTCCTGAAATCTTTTCTTCTTCTTAAGGGATATTTTAATATAAAGAAGAAGAGAAGCATGAAGGTATCTTCCCTGGTGCCAATAAACAAAGAGTGAGTTGTAGATACTATTAATTGTCATGTAAATTTGGTTCAGCAAATAATATTTTTATTGTAAATAGCTTCTAGAAGCTTCAGTATTGTCAAATGTTTGATTATCCCCAACATTTTTCTCATTTTTTGAGCTTCACCATATGCTCACTTATTCTTAGTTAAATAGTGGAGTCACAGGATCTGGTTAATATTTTTCAGAAGGCCGGGAATATCTGTTGAGAAGAGACCTTACAAAATTTTGTTTTATGAGGTTTGATGTATCAGTGATAAATGTGGCCATATTTTAACCAGTGTTACCATTTGAAAATTGACTTAGCTACTATTTTAAATAGGGCCCGATATATGTAGTTGTTACATTTATTAAATGATCTCATTAATTACATCACTATTAAAACATTTGAGTGTATTAATTGCTGCTTGGGATTGTAGATGAGACTAAGGAGGTTTTGGGAATCATTTTTAAAATCTGCTTATTCCAGATACACAAAAAACAGATAAATTAGATACATGTGATGTAATTATTATTGCTGGACCAGTCAAGTAGTGTAGTAACACTGGAATAAGAGTACACACACACACACACACACACGCACAAACACAAACACAAACACACATGCGCACATGTGTGTATGCATAATGTCTGAATTGAAGCGAGAAACATATTTAGCAACTTTGCTGTACAGTATAAAATTCTTATATTTTATTTGTAAATTTAATACTTTTTCTTAAAATTTTGATATGCTCTAGACTGTCACAATTATAAAATTACTGTTCAGTTTAAAAAAATGCTGTTGTCATGTGCTCATGTTCTGTAAACCCTATTTGTTCTCTGTGACCTTACTTCTACAGCTTTTTTTGTGTTTGTTTTGATGAATATTTGTGTTCAGTTTGTTTATGTTCTGTAATGGACAGTTATAAACAATTATCAAAATACAAAAATTTTTGGACCAGGTAAAAGACCAGCAACATGAAATTGTTGCACTTCTCTGTAGTGTTTCTATGTGTTGGTATGTTGATAAGTATTGAACCCTGCTCACAGTTTTTGAAATCACGCTCTTACAAGATATATTCTTCCAAATTCCTTTTCAGATACTCATGTTTCTGTACAGCAAAAACTGATGGTAACAGATTACTGATTGAAACACTAGTAGTTTCTCAGCATATCAAGAAATTTCCCACCTTTCATCGATCACAAAGTTTTGTTATTAAATTTGCAAGATCCTTCATCTAGACCAGCTAAATAAACCCAGGCCATACCCTCACACCATATTTCTTTAAAATTGACTTTAATATTATTCTCCCATCTGTGCCTGAGTCATCTTAATGGCCTTTTTGACCAAAATTTTGTATGAATTTCTTATGTCTGCCAGGCATGCTACATCCTCTCCCAATCTTATTCCAGTTGAGTTGATGATCTTAGTAATGTTTAATGAACAGTAAATATTATGAAACTCCTTATTGTGCAAATTTTTCCAGACTCCCTTTACTTTCTATCCTTCCGATCGCACTATGGCCCTGGGGTCGACTCAGCCTCTAACAGAAATGAGTACCAGTAGCATTTCCTGGGGGTAAAGGCGGCCGGTGCGTAAGGCTGACAACCTTACCACCATCCTGTGCCGTTGTCATGAAATCTGGGAGCCTTAACTTCCTGGAACTCTTTGGGCCACACCATGCCTGTAACAGGACTGCTTTACCTTTACATTTACCTTTTACTTTCTGCCACTTGGGTCAAAATATTCTAAGCAACTTTCTTCCGGACACCTTTAATATTTTCTCCACTGTTAATGTGAAAGACGAGTTTTTACACCCATAGGAAAAAAACAAGTAAAACAGCAGTTGTATATTTTAGCCTTTATTTTCACAGCAGATGGGAAGACTGAAGATAATGAACTGTACTAATAATCTGAATTTAATATGCTTTTAATTTCTTCATGAATGCCATTTTAATTTGTTACTGTTACCGTATTTACTCCAGTGTAAGACGAGGTTTTTTCCTTGGATTTGGCACTTGAAAATGTGGGGTGGTCTTAAATTTGGGTATGAAGCACGAAATTGGACCACACCACACCGCATCTTGCAGAGCCAAACCAAGGCCTGCCACGCCAAATTGTCATATGTGAACAAAAGAGGGAACAGGCTGAAGTCAATTGACATAATCTTTTTGTGGGGGGACGGGACTTCGTCCATCATCTAATTTTTTAAAGAAGCATGACATTTTGGAAGCGGCTCTGCTCCCACTTTCAGGCAAAGATGCGCCATTCAGAGAGTGACTTATGAAGACATGCACCTGAAAACAGGTCTAATCCAAGGCAAGTTCTTGGAAAATGGCGACTGGAAAATTAAAAATTAAAATCAAGATTCAAAAATGAATCCTGGACCAGTCCACAAATTAAAAGCCACAAAAGGAACCATGAACTCAGACTAAGCAGACCACAGACAGAACAGAAAAATCCAGAACACTTGTATCTAAAATTCGTAACAACTCTAACACCATCTGTGGACAAAATTGTGAATCTTAATGGGTTGAAGTAAGTTTATAAACCAAGACATATAAGTGTATTATGTAGTCACTATGGATCACAATGGCATGACGGTACATTTCACCAGAAGTGACCGTGAAGAGATTTAAGAAGTGCTGTACATCTGTGCAATGGATGGGACTGATGATGATATGTTGTAGTTGCTTCTGTATTGCAGATATGTCACAATATTCTTACGGATATAATTACAGCCTACTTACAAGAGAGGAGCAAGTATGTGACATTATTAAATACTTCCGCATCATAAAATATACATACGCACGCATCGCATAAACTTAATTATTGTGTGAAATACTTTCAAGAAAATATTTTGCAAACCTGATCATGAAGTTAATCTTTACAAAGTAAAAACAGAGAATTACAGTAATAAGTTATAAATATTTATGAACAAATTGTGATCTACAGGGACATGAACTACTCAATTGTACGAAAATCAAATTTATCACAAAACACTTTGCTCCATTTAAATCTACCTGCATAACACTTTGACCTCCACAACAAACCACAAAAATGAAATAAGGATGTACCAAAGCAATTCAACATCAGCAGTTAATTGTAACTTACACATACAACTGGCAAATTGGAACACGAACAAAATAACAGTACAGTCAATAAACTTATCTTAAAGCTTCAAGTCTTTAACACTGACCATGAGGATATTTGTTTCAGACTGTAAGTATCTCCATCGAAAGTGCCAGTTCACTCCTTTCATTTGCAAAGCGATTAAACTGCTCTGGATACAGTTTCACGCAGTTTCCTGAATTATGAACTTCACCCAAATATTCATCCCAACTTCTGGCTAAAAGGTTGACTGCAAGACTCTCTGTGCATTCCTTAGTAAAGAATTCCACTTTGTAATGATATTTAGCAGCATCTGCAGCAGGGCCTCTATACTGCAGAACAGAATAAAATATGCCATTCATAATTTCAGATCAGCTGTAGAATACATCATTGTAAGCAGATATAAATTTGCAGTGCTTTGTAGCAAGTGTGACACTGATGACATGAATTGGGCCTTTAACAAGACTATAGTAATCCACACACATAGAATGGTGTGCCTGCTTCAGATGTTTCTCCATTTTGCTTCTAATACCAGTCCAAGTACAAGTTCCAAGATACAGCTTATTAACTGGACATGCGTGTGGAATTTACTGACATTTCTGTTGGTGTTCACCTATCATATCAAAACTATAGATTTCCCTACATCCAAACTTCCAGTGCATAGATGGATATTTCACTTCAATAGCCAGCTTCTCTAAAACCACTTTCTGGTGTTTAAGAACCACTATCTGCAGGTTGTACAGTCGGGAATTCTCTGCTTGCAGATATTACAGATGTTGTGAACATTTACCACAGTGTTATAGGCACACTCATGTACTGTGCACATAATGGACACTCCAGCTGACTCAAGGGGCTTTGCTCTATGCTAGTGACCTGAGACTGCATGTTGGATGCACCCCACAGTGGTTCGTGAAATGTCGTATTTTTGTTTCCTGCTGTAACATTAAGGAACTGTGCGTTTCCCGGTGCAGTTTATTTAGGAGTTTTGTGTACCTGTCACAGTTCCTCGTCACTCTCGGTACAATCCACTGATCACTCTGAACTTCACAGCTCCACCTCTGAAATGGCAGTAAAGAGGATGGGTATGTTAGGAGTGAGTGTGAGGAAAATGAAGTCATTGACTGTGGAAATGGCGATAGTGACAGTGATTGGTGAAGGTAGATTGAATCTGCCATGCTTTGTGTATTAAGTGTATGAAATGAATTGTAATATATTTTTTCCTAGCAGACATTTTATTTTTGGTGGGTCACCTTAGATTAGTGTTGTCTTGCATTAAGATTAATATGGTATTTTGAAATGTTTGGAATTTGCCACATGTCCAAAATTTTTTATTGCTTTTTAGTCTTTGCGTAGACCGCCTCTGTGGTCTAGTGGTCAGAGTTTCTGGCTACAGATACAGAGGTCCCGGGTTCGATCCCCGGCGCTACCAGATTTTCTGAGTCTTTGCGTAGACCGCCTCTGTGGTCTAGTGGTCAGAGTTTCTGGCTACAG
>Ga0136643_10003126_pt1 | contig 22102 bp, 10 predicted proteins | sample TergutLab28metaG_FD_96883 | JGI IMG/M metagenome (GOLD analysis project Ga0136643, IMG submission 96883) | Labiotermes labralis P1 segment gut microbial communities from Petit-Saut dam, French Guiana - Lab288 P1 (version 3) (version 3) | ecosystem: Host-associated > Arthropoda: Insects >... | reverse complement strand
CTGTTTGTCCATATCCGATGTCCACTGCTGGTGGGCATCCTGTAAAGCAATACCACCATACGTTCAGATGTAAACCTGATGATGGCCACATTAGGCCGAAACATGTAGTTTACTTAATCCTTTATTAAACATCTTTTTTAGATATTGTTGTGTTATTGACTGATAACCACACCTATTTTTTATGTACACACAACGGGGATGGCTCATTTTAGAATGGTATTTGGGGTTGTAACAACCTGTAGTTTTACAGACAGAAACAAAAATTTATTCGTATTCCTTTATAGACCCTTCACAGGGCTAAGTCAAGGATATAGAAGATGTTATATTACAAATACACAACAATAATTAATATGACCAAAACAGTTACCTGCAGACATCTTACACACATATTACACAGAGAAAAATAATTACCCCATTGAAATATTTTTGTCATAAATATTTTCTATACCTATGAGACTTCAACTAAACTAAATACTTGTCCATAGCAGACAGATTGAAATATGATATAGTCCCATAGGGCTGCTGTAAAAATTCTTGCATCATGATTTAAACTTTTAATAGCAAATGGAACATTACAGAACAAACTGACTGCTGCACAAGGCACTTGCTCCTGATCTAGAGGTAAACTTTTCACAGAATCGGAGAAACCTGCTGACTCTGTCTTTGCAGTTATGGACATGGTGGGAGAGTACAAAAGTTGCAGGAAATGGTCATGATAATGAAATTTCACGTTCCATAAAAAGTGGTAAATTTCTTGAACTCTTGCCTGACTGTAGCTGTTTAAAGAGAACTGTTCTCCAAGGAGCTGAATTCTTACATCACAGGATTCAATTTTACCATCAAACAGGAAACAGTACAGAAGTGTTCTTCTTTACACTCCAGAAATACTTTTGACAACCATATATCTTAAACTAAATGCAAAATCAAGATGAAAGAATTCTTCCATAACAACTCACAAGCTATAGGTCCATATCATATAAACTTGTAAGCATAACTTGGGGAGGGGGGCATCTGCACCCCTCCCCCACAATATTTTTTTTACCTAAGAACAGTATTTTTGGCTACTGAGTTGAGGAGGAGCATGTTGAAGAGGAGCAAATAAAAAATTCAGGTGAGGGTGGAGGAAAGGTGTGGGTATTACGGAGTGGTTCAAGTCAATATTCCTTCTCTTTCTAACTTGACTGCTTGATTTGGCTTCTTACACCCATGGTTGATTTTGTCTCCCCATTGTTATTGGCTAAATTATGCCTATGTATAAATTCACACTATGAAGTCCATTTTTGTCATGTGAATTTCAAATTTAAGAAAATGAAAATGAAATTAGCGAATAATCTCAGATTAGCGTACATTTTTTGAAACAGTCAGTTTTAGTTTTTAGGTTTTTGCAGCATTGTGGATGAGGTATCAGTTCTACTTGGCATGGGACACTGGGGTATTTGGTTTCCAGTGTTTCAAAACACAGCAGATTTCTCATCTTGAGCGGTGGACCCTTGATTACGAGAACGCTACACTGTCTCAAAAGTCAGGAAGGAAATACTCAGTGACACAGTGTCATGTGCCATACTAGCCAATGCCTCTAGTTTGTTATAATTACACAAAATAATTTTGAGCAAATTATTTCTTTCATCACATTCAAAACTAGCAAAGTGGAAGAGGAAGCAATATATGCTGTCTGTATCTCAATTTCAGCTTCAGTGTGGTCAGTAATTTTGTGGAAAGGTCCTGCACATTATTAGACACTATCTTGTTATTGAATGTCTCTTCATGAATTTAATCTGCTGGAGACTAATTCACAGTAACAAAGCAGTTTCCTTCCTAAACACTGCAGTTCCTGCTTCTGAACTGTTCTAATTCCATTCACATCTGCACACGTCTGTTTGTGAAAATTTTCACTTTCTTGATATTTCACGTTCAAGATGTGGACCTTGAATTAACTAAACTGTGATTTGTTTTAACCAGTTCATATGTAGCTATTGGTTAAGCTGTCACCATTGTTGAATTTAAACTCCATGCTATTACGAAAGCGTAGGTGTCTGTCCATGAATTCTTAACCCCTGTACCAGATGAAGAAAGAACCTCCATTACATGTAAAATAACCACTGCCACCGGGTAACAACCCAATTGCAGTAAATAAATAAATATAAATATAAATATAGTCACTGGATAAGAGGCTGGATGGGCCTGATCGCCAGTCTGGATGCTGCAGACGAGAGAAAATCTCTTATCCTCCATTACAATCGAAACGTTTCCTCCATCATCCTGACTGTGACCTAGGCACTATGCAACTGAGCTCTCCTAGCTTCTTTACTGGTTCTGTGTAAATTCAAGAGGCAGCTCCTACTGTACTGCTATTGCACATGAAGTAATTCAGACACATTAAGACAGCGATTTGTTGCATCATTATATATGCATAGCATAGATCAGTTAATCCACACTTTGTTTAATTTCAGGTAGCAGAAAGAATACAGTTGCTAGAATTGTTGCCCACCTCATCAACAAACATTGTGGCACTTGCATCTACAACTACAACATCATCATCATCATCAACAACAACAACAATGACGACAACAACGGCAACAGCAGCAGCAACAACAACAACAACAACAACAACTGTACAGCCAGAAACTACTTCTACTACCTACAGTGCTGCCAATAGTCAACAACAAATAATTGTCAGAAACAGCAGCAGTGAAGCAGAAACCAGCAAACAACCAAGTACAGCAGAAAGTACCAATACGGTGTGTAACAGTTCCAATATTTCAAGTGGAGAAGAGAACACAAGTGGTCCTTTGCCGGCATTTGAACAAGCATTTGGTTCCACAGAAATTGGGCGTTATTCACATGAGGGATTTTTCAGTACCACTCAACAATCTGAGAACTTGCCACCCACTAACAGTGAGGTTAGTGTCAACAATGCTCCTGATTACAGTTATTATATGGGTCCATCTCAGATCCCTGCTTTTGAATCAGCAATGCATTATCATCAGAATCAGCTGCAGACCAGTAACCAGTACTCAGGATTCTACAACTACTATAATTACAATTGCAATGAATATCACCAGCACTTCACTTACAGCCACAATCAGTTTTCAAATCTCAATCCATGGGCTAGCTGTCCAATGAAGTATGAAAACATTTTAAATTATTAGAGAATTCATCGATATATGTGATTCAGCTATACAGTTTTTCATGGAAAGTAGCAGGTTTTGTCTTATTTGGATAATGCATCAATATGTGAAATAGGTTTGCTTGCCAAAGTTTAACAAGCTTCTGCAGAAGCATTTTAAATGACACAGTGGGCAGTAGTAGTGTTGAATGTTGGATTTACCATTTAAAGGTAATCAAATACGCATTATTGTCATTCTAAAATATTATGAATTATCCAGCAACTCAGTGGTCCCAAGAATGGGTTCCCAGATATTTACAAACTGCCTTTGTTCGTCAGTCCTTTTCGGTAAGCTACATGCATATTTTCGGTAGGTATAGGATGTACATATATATAGGAAAATTTCTTTATTGTGTATCCTATATTTGTAAACAAAGTGATGATTTTATAATTCAATCCTTGAAATAAAAATATACTATAAACAACTTAAAATTTAACTATAAATATAAGTAAAACTGAAAGTGGTAACTTAAATTCTACAAACTAAAATTTTGAAGCCAGTTTTGTAGAAAAATTGACAGAAAATGTGCCTTCAAAATAGGGGACTGGAAGTAAGAACAATTAATGATTCTGACAGAAACAGTTTGTTGTCTTGGTCACTCAGTCAGTTGCAAATTATCCCGTTCCCACATATCCAGTCAAAAAAAGTGATAATCAAAAACCCTAGTAATGTAACTCATAAAAATTTTGAGAGAAATTGAATTCATTAAATACTTTTAACATAATATTTTTTGGGGACCAATTTCCAAACTTTCACAGTTGTAACACTAAAAATTCATGAAAGTATTCATCTATGTCAAGGACGTAATAACGTGTGGTATGCTGTGCTACATTTAGGATGAAAATAAAAAAAATGAGTTAAGCATGTAGTTACAAAGTATGTGAACATACAGACATGTCATGGTTTTGTATGTATATAGTTAATTAAGCAAGGAAGTGGCTCTAAATTGGCCATTTTGAGCTTGATTTCAGTACACTTAAGATTTAATGGCTTTGTTTTAAATACATGGTATAAATTGAAGAATTTGTAGCATTAAGATTAATAATGTGTGCAGTATCACAAAGGCTGCATGGAATATCCTGTCCAGTAAAAATATATCTGGAGATTAAGAGCAACTCTCCCTGAATATTAAATGAATGTAATAGAAGACAGCACTAGTAAGATGAGAGGACATAATCTTTGGTATTTTATACAGTTTTCAGCAGGTCCACGAACCCTGTCTTGTTCGAAATATACATTTGGCATATCAAGCACATTCATGTTACTGAAACATTGTATACGTATTCATGGACATGCATTACAGAAAAATACTTGGCAAGGTAAATGTGTGTATAATAGTTGAAATATAAGACAGTACATATGTGAGTATGATTATGCAAATGCATGAAACAGAGAAAAAATAGATAATATTTTGTTCACAGAACATAATGTTGGTGAGGTTATGACACCAGATGTTAGACTTGTACACTTGCATCAATGTTCAGTTCTTTTCAGCAGGCATTGATTGCTTTAAAATTGTTCATTATATACCACATTCTAAGTTTTGTAGTCTTAAGAGTAACACCATCACAGTACACATAATAACACATATATGTTCTCTATTTAAATTATAACTTCTAACGCATTTCAGTCCTGAGACTGTCTTCAAGAAAACTGTTATTAATGACATGAATGGGATACACCAAAGGTTATTACATTAATCAGACTATAGTACTCACATATCACATAAAAAGGTATCATATCCAACAGCAAGTGTTAAGACAATCAAATTGATACAGACAGACAGATCTTACTACTTCTATTTAACTTTACATACCTTTCAAAATGTCAGATAAATGTCACGTAGACTATGAAATATCATCATCATAAACATCAAGGATTGGACCCTTTGTTCCGTTCTGTCTTCAGAGTTACACTGCTTGTGCCAACGCTTCTTTGGTCTTCAATTGTTCTCCTTCCTTGTGGTCTGTAGTGGTATGATTTCAAAGGTATTTGGTTTTGTGGCATTCTTTGCAAGTGTGAAAGCCAGTTCCGTCTGTATTCATCTATCTTGTCTAGTATGCCTGTAATCCGTAGATCGCGGCATATGTAGTCATTTGTTTTGTGGTCATAAAGGGCGTAACCTGCCAGAGGTCTCAGTAACTTCATTTCTGCCGCTTCAATTCTTCGTCTTAGTAAGGTTGTTAGAGTCTAATTTTCTGACCCATATAAAAATGTAGGTAAAACTAGTGTGTTGTATATTTTCAAAATAGTTTCTGTTCTCACTTTCTTAAAAATAGTTCTCTTAATAATACTTATTAATTGTAAAAATTTTGCTAATTGAAATTCTACATCATTGGAAAGCTGGTAAGATATACTGCAACCTAGATAAGTAAATTGGCTAACTTGTTCTAGTGTTTCATCATTTATAATAATTTTTGTTCTTAGGTGATATTTAATACAAAATGCTTCACTGTCAGTGAAAACAATGGAAATGTTCCATGCTTATCATTTGTTTATCCACTGATCCTTAACCACACAGATCTTTGTTTCTTAAGTGTGTTTTTTAATGATACTTTCAATTGCTATGATAATACAGCTTTGGTGGTAGATGAATGCAATATGAACATGAATGTTAGTGGAATGATAGTGATAGTGGAAAAACAAAGTATTGGGAGAAAACCCTCTGCCACTTTTTCCTCCACAAATCCCATATGCAATTGCTTGAGTTTGAACCTGGGCCTCCATGGTGGAAGGCTCAGCCATATCATAGCTGCTGTGACATATTACCTATTTATATACATTTACCATGCCAGGATTCCACTTTGAAAAATAAGCAGAAATCATTGGTAAAGATGTTCACTTCAGTTTATAAGAGTTTGATGGTAGTTTAGTTAAAAAGAACAGGGAAGATATAGCCTCTTTCCAGAAGTGATTTTTGGATTTATTACTGATTATCACTTCCAGACTTTCCCTAGGCCATATACAACTGGTGATCTATTTAGTGCAAATTATCAAGTACTCAAACTGACAAGGAACAGTGTCTAGTCAGTAAGGAAAATGATAAACCTTGAGTCGAAACACATATTATTTTTCTACTGACTTTGGCTGCATTTGTCGGTTTGAATCAATCCATCATTGGGTCCCTACACAAGAGTAAATAGCAGACTAATGGTGAGGTATAGCAGGTATACAATTTAATTATTTGTCAGACATACAAGACTTTCATTGTGTTCTTTTTGTGGGATCCCACATCACAATTATCATTACAATAAAACTGTAATAGAAAAAGATCATTGTTAAGGTTAAAAATTATTAGGGCATTATCAGTCACATACAAAATTAATGAAAGTATTAAAAATTGTTTTTATGGCAGAAGCGCAACAAGTGTGATGTAAGATATGTCTTACCTTTCCATGAAAAGGTATAGATCCATAAACGTTTGTAGCCACAGTTCACCATATACATATATATGTATATGTGTATATATATATATAGTCTATGTGTGGATGTGTAAGAAATATGAAGATAGAAGTTTTTTTTTAATTTTTGTATATAAAATATCAAAGGACGTGTCATGTATGAAGTTCAAAGCAGTATTTACTTTATTCTTGCTGACTCATGATATATATACATGGCATATGGTATAAATAGGGCAGTGAACTGTTGATCTGTATTCTTTGATATGTCATGTGTGAAAATGGCAAGGAAAAAACCTTCGATCTTTGTATTTCTTAAGCATCTGCCCATAGACTGTGATACACACACACACACACACACACACACACACACACACACACGATATATGGTGAAACATAGCTATGAATCTTTATAGATCTTCATCCTTCCATGGAAAGACAAGAATATTTTCCATTACACTCTTTGTGCTTCTGGGAGGGGGAGAGAGAGAAAAACAACATTTTGTATGTTACTGATAATGCTGTAATAATTATTAACCTTAATAATGGTCTTTTGCTGTTACAGTTTTATTATAATGATAACTGTATTGTGGGATCTCACAAACATAACACATTGAAAGTATCATATGTTTGACATGTAATTACATTATACATCTATTTACACCTGTACAGGGCCCCAATGATATATTGATTCAATCTGATAAATGTAGCCAAATTGAACAAAGAGAGAATAAAAGTTGTGTTTCGACACATGATTTAGCCTTTTCTTATTGAATTTATAACAAAGAGGGATGTGTTCTATTGAGCATGTAGTCAACTGGGGTCACTTGACTTTATTACCTCATTTATACCATGTATTTAGACTGTCTGGATACAAATGTATATATTACAGTTCATGATTAGAAGTAAAATGAGACATCTGCCATGCAAGTCTGAAACAAGTATAGCATCATCATACTTACATAAAGATCTATCACTGTTTACAATAAGTGTACCTGTCACTGAAGCAATGTTCAAGTACCCATAGCGTGTGACAGGTCCTTTGCAAGTTCATGTTTGCAATGCTATATGGTCATTCATTGTGTAGCCTGTCTTGTGACAGGTTCATAGCCTCTTCCAGAATGAGTTTTCCAAAGAGTGCGATCTAGTGCTTCCTCTCTCAATTTCCAGCATCATCTCTTTTCCTTAAGGTCATCCAGTAGCTGCTTACATCTTCTTCATCTTCACATCCCTTTTACATTTCCTTCAAAAACATGTTTTAGAATTAAATTTCTCAATAATTTCTGATAGCTTAAAACTGTGAAATCATAGTCTACAGTTTAAACTTAATGTTTCTACTCTACACTGATAAACATGAATTCTCTATTTACTTCATTTTGCTAATCCTCATATTTCACATATTTGGATGCAGTTTTTAATTACTCATTTTTAAACTATCTGAGAAACAAGTGTAGAAACAAGGCTTTTAAATAATTATTTTGTGTGCTCAGTACTATTACACATTTAAAAATGAGCAAGGCACAGACTTCCAATTGCTGGACTGATTTCTGTAAAAGCAGATGGTCAGCAAAAGATGGATGCTGCCATTCCAGTTTCAGGATATTCAGGATGTTCTACAATGGAATGTGTACCTGCATTTGTGCAAACAGATATTATGTGTATTGGTGTATAAATATAAGGTATCCAGTATTCATATCACTACACTTTATTTGAAATACCGAATTTTAGTCAAAACTTATGCTATTTCACAGTGAAGTAAGACTGCAGAAATCTTCAAGTTTCAAAAGGGATAGTACAAATGTATGAAAAACAATTCATTCAACATTTCTAATTTCATTTTGTTACAGTATGTTACAGTATTTTGTTATAGTATGTCTCTGATATTGGATGGATCTCTACCTCCAAACTGTTGACTCCCAGGAAGAAAGAACAGTTGTAACAAGTACGTCCCTCTTCGTAACAAATTTCTATAAGTACTTCTGTGTAACATCTTTTATGCATTGGGATACATTTCAAATTCAAATATTATATTGTTCACAATTTTGCTGAATATTCTTGCTTCTTGAGAAGAAGAATTTTTGAACATTGGTATTCTCCTATGCTAGGGTTTATAACTGTGGTACTGAAAACATACAATTTACCTAACCTCAAACAGTTATGAACAGTAACAGTATATGTGTGACTCATGACATTTAAGTTCCATACAGTGTTAATATAAATTTATTATGAATGGAGCTGGGCATATTCATGATAGAAGTAACATCACATTAGAAAGTTGTGTTTAAAAACTTACTATGTATCCATTTTACATTGTAATTTTACATGATTTAACAGTGATCTGTGATTCATTTTTAAGAACATTAGTAACAAAAATTCGAAGACTAAACTACTCACACATTTTTAAATATGTATAAACTGTTTCGCTTCTGAATTTTTTTTTTAACATTTCACTTAACTTTAAACTCTAAAAATTACACTGCCCAAGCATACATTTATTTATGCAGATTTTACTTTAAGATTTTTCTACATTCTTAGAAGAATGATATCATGATATTTATATTCAAATCCATTTGGATTAATTTCTCCATACCTCATACTACGATTGCTGTGAAACTGTAATATGTGTAAAATCACTTCCGGTAGATATGTATGAAAATTTCAGAGGCACATACTGCCTCTACCTTCAGGGCAAATTCTAGGCTTCAGATCTGAAGACAGTAATCTGCAGAATAGCATCTGCTTGCAGAATACAAATATCTATGAGTACAAATATCAGACAAAAATGTCTTTCCTTCTACGAAATTTGCTGTTTTTACAGTGTGAAGATTTCTACTGTGTTTGTGTGGGCTTTGACCCCATGTAGCCTGATAGGTCGTTAACATAAGGCTCAAGCTGGAGAAAGCACGTCCCTTCCACTGAAATTGATAGGTAATTATAAATCTTTCAAAGGACATGCTTCCTCCAACTTGAGGGTTGATGGAAACTACCTACCTAGACTAGATGGTGTCATAAACCCTGAAAACTATAGTATAAACAGTGCAACAGCATTCTGTGGAGAGCAATGGATTTGAACTTTCTACTGAGAAAAATCTTGCCTGGAGGAAATTTAATATTATTACTTACCCAGATGGTTAAACCTGAATATCAAATGAAGGAGAACATCAAACCAAAGAACAATAAGAGTGTATTCACCTACATGTACACCTTATTTTAACAGCCAACAGTTGGATGCAGGCACTCCTTATCCAGATGTCAATAAGTCTGTGCCCACAATAATGTGTGCATTCCTACACATAACACAGGCTCTGATTAGTCATAATCATAGTTCTGTGCTCTGTAGGTAGTAAAAATACTTGACTAAACTGCAACTGCACATACAAAACATTAAACATTATTATTTTAAAAAACTGTCAATAAATATTTGCAAGGAAGTGTGTAATGTGGGTTGAATCAGCAGTGGTGAAAAAGCAAAGAAACTAAAATTATTGGATTTTAGATTTTAATCCTTTAGGGAGGAACTTTATACCCCACCAGTTTCTTCCACGGGTTTTTTTTTCTCAGTTTCATTAAAAACAGACTTTCTAACTGTCCTGTATTCTAATCCTGAAATGCCTCCTCCAAAACTGTTACATTACTCTTACACAAAGGACGGAACCCTCATACTTATAAAATGTATGCATAGTTAACTGTATATATAGTGTGAATATAGTCCATATATATGGAATATATCAGAAAGCATGTAGTCCAAAATTGGAGTGCCTTAAATTCTAGATGATATATATGTATATCTCTAAGGATAAAAGTAACAGCTGGTTGCTGTTCTTATTAATGATGTTGGAAGTCCAGAAAATGATATATTTATCTTAAGATATGTCTAAGCTTCAATTATAGGCTTCAGAAATGTTTAAAAAATCAAAACACTAACTGCTGAATTGTGTTATTACTTAGAAATGTTAATACTACTTGCAATTTAGGGAAGCAGTGTAAGAATATTTTTTGTTTGTTCATTACCACAGTAAAACCCCAATTTTACATTTTTGTGGGGATCACATAGAATGGTGTAAAACCCAAAAAAACACTGTTCTTTTGGGTATTTGGCCAGGACTGGAAAAGAGTGCATTAATCGCGGAAAATGCAAAATACAGGTATGTAAAATCAGGGTTTTGCTGTTCAGTAGTATAGATATATGAATACCTGATTCCAAGTTCCACATTTACGCATTACTCCAAATAATTGTTCTGTCTATGGCAGTTAGGTCCATGAGATAAACTATGCTAATCTTCCAGCACTAAGTGCTCTGGAACTTTGCATACATGGAATATCTGATTATAATTTTTTAAAGAAAGTGCCAATATATTTATGTTAGCAACACAAGCACATGATAAAGGCAAAATGCTTTATAAAATGCTATGAACAAATGCTTCCTAATATTGTAGAAAAATACATGCTACGTTGTGAAACATCACACAAGGAATGTCTCATTTAGAATTGTTTTTCAGGTACCAGCTGCACATGCTTTCATTTGAAGCTTTATAAAGACACTCTCTATTACAAGATATGATCATGCTAATTCCTTCTTATAATTTCTCCTGTGCTGAATACCACACTTTCAAAATAATCAGTTTAACTTAACTTATATACATATAAAAATGCTTTGGTGATAATATTTATACTTTAAAAAATGCTGTTCCTTCAGTAAATCCAGGTTGAAAGTATATCTTTGGGGATTCACACTTATCTAATGATTTTCACAGCATAACTCGCTTCCTTTAATAACAGTTCAAATGCAGGTGACTGATCTGTGTTAATATTTACAAGACATTAAACTGTCAAATTTGGTACTAGCACCAGTGCAATAGCAGTGAAAGGACTAATGTAGGATACAGAATTCTATGTAACTAGGTCCTAGAAGTGGAGATTATTGTACCTGTGTAATGATTACTTCCACAAAAACTGTGGCACATAACCTTTTAAAATGAATTTAAAACAGTATTTAGATTATAATCAAATTTGAACTGGAAGACGCAGCAGTCACATGCTAGAATGCACTGCAGCTCCCAATTCCAGACTTCCAAAAATCACTACTAACACAGTTCACACAAATATAACACATAAAGTCTGTGTTCATTTTTTATTTTCTACTACATGTTTAGTTCATACAAGTTGACCATCGTCAATAGAAAAATATAGGTACAGAAGGAAAAGTGCTACAAAAGAAACCTCCCCTTCACAATCAGACTGCCCAAAATGCACTAGATATTCTTTCCAAAAGAGGAAAAATAAAAATAAACAATAAAAACAGGAAAATTGAAAAACTTTCCCATAAAATTTGTAATAAAAATCAAAATGTCATAACTGAAGTTCGAGATATGTTTTTGTACATCATACTTCTACTTTAAGGATATCAGCACACAACTGGCGCTAATGAAACAACCTTGATTATCTGTGTATTACTCTAAAAAATAATGAAATTGTTAGTAAATTTAAACTGTAAAGTCATCTATAATAGAAGAAACCAAATGTATACACTTAACGAATTATGCGTGGTATGAAGTTATTTTTTATTGCACAGCACATTAACTCCGGCACTTGAATACCCAGACTTTGCTGAGCACCCTGTGTGACCGAGATATGTAGTAGAAAATAAAAAATATGCATATGGAGTTTACATGTTATGTGTGTGGACTGTATTACTGGTGATGGACTTAACGAATGACTTTGAATACAGTAGTTGTTACTGGTTGCTTGAGAGGTAAAAAATTATATCTAATCCCCCTATTTCAGATAATATGCAACTAATGAAATAAATCCATTGCAGTTTATGAGCTAGTAGACTCCAGCTGAAATGTGATGGCACATGGTGACGCACAGGAGGGGAAGTAAAGGGGAAACTGGTGAATGGAGTGGGTAGCCAGTACCCTTCACACTACCTCGGAACATGGTGTATCCAGCATTGCTACCGCTGATGCGCACAACTTGGCTGCCAGTAGTCGACTGAACTGACGCCCCCGCCGATTTTAATGGGCTCATCCGTTTCGCCGAAAGACGAAATCTGGTTTCTGGATGTGTACCATCACATTTCAACTGGCCTCTACCCACAGTGAAAGGAACAAGCAATTGAGCAATGTTTATGGAGATATGAATTTTGAAATGATCAGTAAAATATGACAACTTATCACAGCCACACCTGCAAAGCAAATTTCATTGTCAAATCTCCTTCTGCATTAAAAAAAAAGTTTAAAAATCTGATCGCAGAAGATTCTCTTTTTCATTACTTTGGTATTAACTAGGAACAGCAAAATAAATCTATGATACAACATTTATTTTTGTGAACAAGAAAAAAAAATTAACAACAATTCCTAACCACATGCAGATATACTTATGATTCTCCATAACAGACATGGAAGTGAATTGCCACTCACATCACATCACATCACATCACCATATAAAAAAAATCAACAGATAATTTGGTCTCGCACTGATTAAAATATAGCCCATTCACTCAGCCATAGTTTCCAAATCTGTAGTTCATAAGAAAGACACTCAAAAAAGGAGAAAAAGAAATTATTATTTATTAATTCCCTTGTGATTTAATGGAACTGACATGTGATGTGTTCAATTTTGGTTCATTAATATTTTATGAAGATATGATGAGGATGTTATCATAAATGTTGATGTTACTAACAAATTTTCAAGAATGTAATGCAGTTTAGAATGTAGACATACTGTAGTTCTTCCTATTTAATGTGTATATTCCATTAATGTTAACAGTGTATGTTATTACTAGGGATGGGATTTATGATCCACAACAGAAAATATACTGACTGTGCTACTGAGAGACATCACTCCTTGCTAGACAAGAACATAAAACTAACAGGAATAATTAACATTTAATGTAAAACATTTGCACCACATTCATGGGAAACCTTCATACAACAGTTCTGTGTGAATTTATTACTAAATTTAAATTTATCTCAAAGCCTTTTAATTGCAATATTCACTTCTTGGATGTGGTGTCCATTGTTGTCAACACATTCTGCATTCATTTATGGAAATTCTGAATCATTTCCTTGCAGAATGATGGGTAAAACTGTTGCCACTTCGTCCCTTAATGTTCTCTTTCAAGTCCTCTGTTGTCCTTGGTCGCCTTTCATACACCTTGCTCTTGATATATATCCACAGAAAGAATTCGCCAGCATTGAGATTGGGTGATCTTGCAGACCATTCAATATTCCATTTGGGTGACATCATGCAAACTAGAAACATCTCATTGAGGACTCACATTGCATTCCTTGCAATGTGAGTTGTTGCCCTGTCCTGTTGAAACTAGAGAGTCTGGATTTCAGTACAAAGTCTCTGCAACTCTGGTTCCAGAAACGTGCAAAGCATCTTGATGTAGCAGGCTGAATTTACTGTAACTGCCCTGCCTGCCCCGTCTGCAAAGAAATACAGTCCAATCAACCCACAAGATGTTACACCACACCAAACAATAACCTCAGAACATAAAGTTTCCTGATGAATATCGCGAGTGTTTGCAGTTGTTCAGCAGAGACAGTCCCGAATATTGACATGGCCACAAAGATGAAAATGAGTGTCATCCATCATAAGAACATGGTTAATGTTGTTGTCACCTACAGCCTTCAAAATATCATTACAAACATTTTTTTGAGTTACCATGTCTTGATTATTTGATGCTTGAACCACAACCACTCTGTAAGGATGACAACTGAAGTCTTGGTGCAATATTCGCATGCTGTATGAATCCTTAATGCAAGGGCATATCTTTTAGCAAATCGCTGAGGAACTCTGACAAAAGTTTGATGCACCCATTAGATGTTCTCAGGAGTTCTAACAGCAGGCTGTCTTCCTAGAGGTTTTCTTTTTACAGCAGTTGCTGTTTCTCACCCACAACAGTGCAGTATTGTGACTAGGAACACTGTTGTTCTGATGAATGTTGAAGTGCCAACAAAATATCCACCGAGTCAAAACAATGAAATTGTCGTTTTGAAATATGCCTCCACAGCAAAGACAACATACTCTGGCAACCAGTGTTCCACAGTGACTGAAATGTTCTGAGTCACAATAGAAAGTGCACTCAAGGACAACGTCCCCATGTCAATGTTCTGCTCACAGCTATGCTGCCAAAGCATCCGGTTTTTGCACTTTATTTTGTACAACGAAGTCCAGTTGAAATCCATACTCCAACACATGTGAACCTGATCAACTGCAGCATGACCGCCTTGCCACCTGTGTTATCGCCCGACAGTATTCTTCTACCACCCTTCTCACTTTGCTTCCAATCACACAACAAAAGTTTGCAGCACATTTCAATTTTTTTTTTTTTAAACTTCTGAAACATCAAGTAAGTCTGAAATTGCATAACTTGAAATTGTACATAGTGAGGACAGTCCAGTCTCTTTGATTTCTGTGTGGTATATACTGAAAATAGTTCAGTAATGTCAACGCAATATTACAGATTCCATGCATCAACAAGACTATTACTGAATTCGACATTTAATGGATGAATGCTGATTGTGACCCAAAGGTAGTAAAAAGGTGGCATAATTACAGTTGATAATTAACATTAACATGTAAAGAAATCACATTAGATTCACTGGAATGGAAATGAAATTATAAAAAGGAGCTAACATTCAAGGAGAATTATGTTATCTGAAAGGGAGTAAGTAAAGCTCAACTAGAACTTGGGAATGAATTTGAAAGTACCAAAAATTCTAATAAATAAAATTTAGTTTGGCTCTGAAGGCTGCCTGCCACTAAACATAACAGTTCACCACAATATGGCTGCATAAATATGCAACATCTTATAACTAAATGTGGCAACTTCTCTCTGTCAACTATAATGTCATCAACTTTCAGCGAGTCTCTTTAAACAATACTGTCATCAAATTTGGTGAGTCTGTTTACCTGAAGATTACTCATTTGAACTGCTACATAATGTTGTTGCCATGACACATACTTGGGCTTATGGGCACTTCTGTTAATTTCAACTCTCTGTATACTACACTCCATTAACTCAGTAAAATTCTTCGCACAGGGATATTGTGTCTTTAGACAGGATCAAAGTAACATGAATTTCTACCACCTTCATGTTTTTGTTAAGAACTGTTAGCTGATTGGAAGTCCAGAACACCTGAAGTGAAAGTTCTGTCATGCTAATATTTTTTACAGACATATGCGTTTGTACACTTCTGCGGCTGCCATGTTACAAGTTGCAGACACCGAGGTGAAACGACCCACTTCATAACAAATTTCATAAAGACATTTTGCTCACGTAAATGCTGAAAGTTAAGTAAAGTGTGGACATAAAGACTAACATAAGCAGTTGGTAAGTCACTCTTTTTCCTGTTATAAAAGTTAAGTTTCTCTGCACAGCTCAGTTACCAGAACCATACAGCCCACTGATCATATCTGAAAATATAGTTTGTTGAAACTCCACTGCTTGTATAGCCTGTTGCAATTACAATACAATAGAGCCATATACTTCATCTGTAACTCATGTGCTGTATTTGCCAGTCTTCCTTTGATGAACATGGTAATGCCATACTTTATAGCCAATGTCATGGGTAGAAAATGAATTCTTATTCTGACTTGGCTATAAAGGCACACATGAGAAACAGAAAACACATGGGTTAATTATAATTTATGTTTAAAATGCAAAATCTCACGGTAAAATCAAACCCCATCCCTAGTAAGTGTGATTACAATACTGTTTCCCATACAAGTTATAACATATAAAAATGATGTGAATTATTTTGTGCCAGTTATCCAAATACGCCAGTTGCACTTGGCAGGTTCCCATGATACAGCGCTTCAAACACTATACCTACTGTACCTGTAAAATATTATTGTTTATGTAGCTATTGAGCATCTCACCTCCAAAAATATGATTTACTGACATCAAGCCAACTACTCAGACTTCTCTTACTTGTGAGGGTGGATGGGTGTTATACCTAATGTCTAATATTAAGAACTGTAGCTACACCTTTTTAAAGTGTAGATCATCTACTGAAACATGTCAATCTAGTTGAGAAAACACCATCAGAATATTGTACAAATAATATACCAAAGTTAATGTTGTGTATTCCTATAATATATACATATATATATATATACAAATACATATATGATCAATCTTATTTCATATCAAGTGATAACCTACATTACTCATGGCAAAAAATACAAATAAACATGAATATAGTATGATTGTATCTCTGTACAAATCATTAAGCTTCCCTCCTATCCCAAACAATGCACACAACTGCAAACTGTGACTGGCATATGTCATGTCACTGACTCCACACAGATGCAGACAGACATCTGAATTGTTAACTTTACACTATTCATACAGCACACACATAAAAAATGGAGGCAACATAATATCACCAGCCTGTTTTTTATTTCATTTTCATGTTTGAATGTAGCTAGAGTTGAATAATACATGATGCTGATTCACTTTACATTACTGAGATTTGTAAGTTAGCCTGTTTCCAGTCCTTCCTCTAAGACTTTATAAAATTCAAACTTAGATTACAAGTAAGTTTTCAAATATAGACAGTTTACAGCTCTTTACTCATCAACTTAAACTAATCCCACACAGATGTTGTCAAATTCCTGTCATATGAAACTGTAATTTGAGGTATTTTGACACTGTATGCTCTGTGCAACACACTGTACTTCTTATTAAAAATCAAACTACTTGCACATACAAAGCACATAAGATACATATACATGATATTCCCTTCTACTGCTTTTGCGGTCGACCACCATCACCATGGATTAACACCTAAAGCTTATGTAGTTACATAGTTATGCCTTGTGTGAAGAGGATGTCTGTTACCAATGACCAATCATTCATTGGATATTCATTCAATTTGGTACAGGGGTTGTTGAAAAAGCTGTGAAGCAATGAAGTGTTTTGTGGAAATTGACTCAAGAAACAATCAGACTTTACTTATGCATGTAAATGAACATCATCCGCACTTTCCACATTTACTGACGAGTCTGGGAGAAATTCAGTGTATAAAATCAGTCCTGATTCTTAGGAAAAATTTGGATTTCCCCTCCCCCTGTGGGACTATGGTAATAAAAAATTAAAATGTTTGAATACCCTTATTATGAATTAATTTTTAGTCAGATTTATAGCATGATTACTTACACATCTGCGGTATCAGGTGCAGGGAATATCAGACAGCCTGGTCTTACATCAGAGAAGTGGAGATCTTGCACAAAGTTGTAGACATGTAAGAAAGTGTCCTGAAAGAATGGTATTTCTACTTACATAGCAAATCTAACCACATGGCCAAGGCAGGAGGACTGAGGTCAAGTTACATTCCTCTGAATCTGAAGAGCTGCTGTTACTTGCACTGTTGCTATGAGAACGGCTGTTGCTCATTTTGTCACAACATAACCTGCACTTGTCTGAACACGAAGTAACATAAATCACTAATACAGCAAAACTGAGCTACTAAACTAGTTCCTTCATTCCATTGGCATGTGCAGAATGTGACGATTCCTTGCCATTCTCAGCAGCTTCTTCCATTCCTCTCTGTTATGCATTTTTTCCTGCCACTTTTCTCCACCAGCTATTCTTCCATCCTCTCTCACCTCATCATGCCATCTATTTCTTGGTCTACTTCTCAATCTTGTTGTTCCCCAATTCATACATAATACCCTTTTGGGAATTCTATTTTCTTCCATTCTCGGTACATGCCCAAACGAACGTAATCTATTTAACCTTATTGTCCCTATTATTGTAGGTTTTTTAACACTTGCATAAATTTCTTTATTGGTTAATATCCACCAATTTTCTTTTTCATTGTCATATACTGGGCCTAAAATTCTTCTATACATTTTCGTTTAAAAAATGTTCAATTGCTTTCTATCTTGGTTTGTTAGTGTCCAGGTTTCTGATGCATATGTTAATGTTTCATCCAGTTCTATGCATTTTAATACCTTCCATCTGCATGCATTAAACAGGTCCATAACATATAAATTACCAACAAATTGTGACTGAAATACAAAAACACTGAAATGCATTGTGTTGGTTATTTACGTATCATGGATACAATTCAATGCATGTCTTCAGAAGATGGATCTGAGCAAATACTTTGCTGTATGATTGCCGAGACTCACACTGACAGTTGATGCAAAGCGAAAAAGACTTTATGCAAGCAAGCCACCTACAAATACAGTTGCACTACAAGTAACCTGTTTTAAATTTTATGCAATGGCCTGATGATGGTCTAATGACCGAATCTTGTTGCCAGTAAGTTGAATAATAATATATTGTGTTTGACTGCGAACATTTATATTTATTATTGTTTTTTAATTCTATAACACAACGGGATATACTAAAAAAAAATTAATCTCACTATACAATTATTCACACCTCAAACCCTCTCCTGCATTTGTCACAGACACTGAAATAAGGATCCTACAAATTGAATGTAAATATGAGGACCTCAATCTATTATCATCATCATAAACATCAAGGATTGGACCCTTTGATCCGTTCTGTCTCCAGAGTTACAGCTGCTCGCGCCAATGCTTCTTCGGTCTTCCAATTGTTCTCCTTCCTTGTGGTCTGTAGTGGTATGATTTCAAAGGGATTCGGTTTTGTAGCATTCTTTGTAAGTGTGAAAGCCAGTTCTATCTGTATTCATCTATCTTGTCTAGTATACCTGTAATCCATAGTTCGCGGCATATGTAGTCATTTGTTTTGTGGTCATACAGGATGTAGCCTGCCAAAGGTCTCAGTAACTTCATTTCTGCTGCTTCAATTCTTCATCTTTGTAAGGCTGTTAGAGCCCAATATAAAAATGTAGGTAAAACTAGTGTGTTGTATATTTTCAAAATCTATACTTTGACGTAATACACTACATGTGTGAAAAGAGCCAGTTGCTGTCATGAAATTCTCACAATCTAAGCATTTAGAATGCACCAGCAGTACGTAACCATTCAATTTGTACAGAAACAGTCATCTGCAGTTTTGTTACGCTCAATACGCAATTAAGAAATTAGACACACCTGACTTAGCAATTACAAAAATTAGGTAGAAATTCTGAGACTCATGATGAATTTTTCCTTGTGGGAGCGAAAATGCAATGAGGCAAAGGTGGCAGAAGAATACTGCTGGGCGATAACAAAAGCAGCAAGACAGTTTTGCTGTGGCTGATCATGTTCATTGTGTTGGGGTTTGGATTTCAGCAGGACACCCTTGTCTATGCATATATAGTTGACCATATATATATATATATATATATATATATATATATGTGTGTGTGTGTGTGTGTGTGTATACACACACACACACACACTCAGGTCTGACTTGCATAAAATTTGACTTGTGCTGGACCATCCAGATTAGAACAGGTGCGTAAGTCTGGGAGTGTCTGTAGGCATCTGGAAACCTTTCCAAGGCCTTACAGTTGCCTACAGGCATATGGTTGATGAACCCTGGCCTGGATACTTGAATATTTCAGTGCTTCTCCAAAATGCAATCTGGAACTAATCTTACAGGACACTGGATGGGAAGTGGGGGCTCTTTAATTACTTTGAGACTAATAATTCAGTCACTTTATTGGAATGTTGCCAACACTGCCTAGTTCAAAAGAGGTGAAGACTATATATATATATATATATAAAGGAGGAGGAGGAGGAGGAACAGTGTCCTCAGGTGTAACAGCATATTTGATAAAGCAATGCAACAAAGGGAAAACACAATCTGCACTGCAGATCACCTCACTCATGAATGAGTGAACCAGCCACCCACTCCTATAGTACGTGGTGGTAGAAGATGCTGCCAAATATCCTACATGATTATCACTTTGATAAAATTTGTAACTTCTCTACAAAATAAAAAATTTCTTAGACATTTTTGATCAGTGTTTGTACATATGTTAACAGAAAGACAATGATGATGATAATAAGGATTTACAAACAATATAGTGTACAACACCTTCAAAGGCAGTATGTATATTACTTAACTTCCTTACAAGTTTCTCTTTCACACGATTACATCACATCTGCACACAATAAGAGTCTATTACATACATCAGATCATTAATTAAGTAGGTTTATACCCTGAACACCATTCTTGACAAAGTAATATAAATGTTCATATTGTCATAACTACCTTCCCTACTCTTACTTCTTCTAAGGCCTTGATGACTTCCAAAACACCATCAAATGATACGGTGTGATGTATGTTTGGGCTTCATGGAACAAAAATAAAATATATTACAATACAAGTTACCTTACATATTATTTGTATAGTAAAACCAAAAAGATGCACCAATGTATCAAATTTATTCTATTTTTGGAATGACACTCTACATGTTTCGGACGGTCTCTCCGTCCATCATCAGGAGTTCAAGACTGTACATACAGCAACAGATACTGCTGTCTGCTTGCTACCAAGCAGACAGCAATATCTGTTGCTGTATGTACAGTCTTGAACTCCTGATGATGGACGGAGAGACCGTCCGAAACATGTAGAGTGTCATTCCAAAAATAGAATAAATTTGATACACTGGTGCATCTTTTTGGTTTTACTACACAAATAATATTACGATGCACAGCCCTAGGAACATCAAATACCTTACATACTTATCATAGTACAAAGTAACCTAAAATATGACAGCACACACTTCTACAGCAAATGTGTTTTGCTATGCCTCAGAGACATGTTAAAAGTGAAATCTGTACTCATTGCTACGAGAACCTTGAGATCTCACCAGCTAACAACCTATTCTAAAGAAGGAGATGGCAGATTTCTCAAAAATTTTTGTATCTATCTACCAAACTAAGAAGCATCATATCCCGAAAGATTATGACCTTGAGTTATACGATTCCATGTGTCAATGAACTACCCAACCACAAAAATGGAAGTGTCTGAAAAGGTTTTTATCATGGACTTTTTTCTCCATTCACAGAGAAAAGTTCCCATGCGGCATAAAATTATTAAAGTGCTCATAAAATGGTATGGGCACAAGTTCAGGGAACAATCACTAACAAAGTCTACACATATATATATATTACACATATATTTGACACAATAAAATCACAATTAACTGCTCTGTGAAGAACACTCACCGAATTGTTCTTGTAGCAACTTTCTCCATTATATCCATGAGAATATGTTGATACTTTCCATGCTGGGCACTGGACAACATCCATGCTTGTTCAAACAAGAAACCCAGACTGGCACATCGCAAATACATAAGGCGAGAATTTGGAGGGTCCAACTACAAAATAAGATTAGAATATTTACTACAAAATAAGGTTAGAATATTTATGCATAGCATAAAACTGGCATGTTGTAATTTGTTTAACTAAAAACCCTAAGATATGCAGAAAAATCTGATGCAGCAAAATATATATGATTTGTTTACCTCTACAACTTCTGACACCCCCCCCCCCCCTAAACCCCCGTATGAAATCAAGACACTTCCTCAAGGTTTTTATCAAAGCAAATGTATGTTTTCAAAAACCTGCTGTTACTTCCCAAATTTTATT
>Ga0136643_10003124_pt1 | contig 22106 bp, 23 predicted proteins | sample TergutLab28metaG_FD_96883 | JGI IMG/M metagenome (GOLD analysis project Ga0136643, IMG submission 96883) | Labiotermes labralis P1 segment gut microbial communities from Petit-Saut dam, French Guiana - Lab288 P1 (version 3) (version 3) | ecosystem: Host-associated > Arthropoda: Insects >... | reverse complement strand
AAGCGACCGCAATATAGGAGGTTTTCTTATGAGAAATGGGACGAATGTTACGGTTTTAGGGTCGGGCAGTTTTGGGACTGCACTCGCAACAGTTTTGTTAAACAATGGTCATAACGTTATGTTGTGGTCTTTTTCTCAAGAAGAAGTGGACTACATGCAAAAAAACAAAAAAAATGCACTCTTGCCACATGTAGAACTTTCTGAGAAGTTACATATAACAAGTGATAGAGCGGTTGCAACCAAAGATGCAGAAATTATTGTTTTTGTTACCCCAACGAAATTTGCAAGGGTAACACTTGAGGGTTTTAAGGGTTTACTAAAAGAAGATGCTTTGATAATAAATGCTTCGAAAGGGCTTGAAGAGGGTACTTTGGAGCGTTTGTCGGAAGTTATTTCAGAAATTTACCCACAAAATACGGTTGCGGTTATTTCTGGCCCTAGCCACGCCGAAGAGCTTGTTGAAGGTATGCCCACAATGCTTACAGCAGCGGCAACAGATATTGAGGTCGCAAAAATCGTTCAAGATTTGTTTATGAATGAAAAACTTAGAATTTACACAAATACGGATATTGTTGGAGTTGAGCTTGGTGGTGCATTAAAAAACATTATCGCACTTGCGACTGGAATTTCTGACGGGGTTGGTTATGGCGACAACACTAAGGCAGCCCTTATGACGAGGGGGCTTAGCGAAATTTCACGCTTAGGCATTGCAATGGGTGCAAGGCAAGAAACTTTTAGCGGTCTTTCAGGCGTTGGCGATTTAATTGTTACATGTACATCTATGTTAAGTAGGAATAGGCGTTGCGGCATATTACTCGGCCAAGGTAAGAGTGTTGAAACGGCAGTTTCAGAAATAGGCATGGTTGTTGAAGGGCTAAACACGGTTAAGGCAGCGTATCAGATGGCACTAAAATATAATATTGATATGCCTATTGTTAATAAAATTCACAGTGTTATTAGCGGCGAAAGAACACCTAAAGATGCCATGCACGATTTAATGACAAGAGAAAGAAAAGAAGAATTATCATGAATATAGTGGTTTAGGCGGGTAATAAGCAATAAAAACTATTTAAGTCGTTAGATTAGATGTTGTGCTTTCATAAAGGGATAAGGGAGTATGTAACATGGAAGAAAAACAGTGGAATATACAGGCGAAAAAGCCAAAGGCAACGCCAAATATAATACTTTTCGCCACGATGCTCTACTATTTCGTTATCGGTCGTAACATCATACAGCCATATGTACTAACTCCAATTTATGATTTTCTAGGGATATACCCGCTTTCGGGTTGGGCTACCGTACTTAATGCCTTTTTTCGAGACTTAGGTGTTCCTATTTTGGCTTATCTTTTATTTGCGTTTTTAAAAAAGCGTAAGATTCATTTTGCGTTTTCCATATCACGCCTTAGCTGGACAAATATACTTTACATAACGATAATGACTTTAGCAGTGCGTGTTATTTTTAACTTAATTGAAAGTGGTATTCCATTTCTTTTTGGTGATGGACGTGTTCCAATGCAAACTTTTAGGTTTATGGATATTGGGCAATCACTAATTCACAATGCTTTGTTAGCAACACTTTTTGAAGAAGTTGTGTTTCGTGGTTTTCTATGGAGCGAATATCGCCGTCAAAATGTTGCGTATCGTAAGATTGCTCTTGTTACAGGGCTGTTTTTCGGAGTTATACATCTCGGAGTATTTAATATAATACACACAACTATTTCTGGCATTTTATTTTATGCACCGTTGATTTATTTAACGCGTTCTATATGGGCTCCTATGTTACACCATGCACTTATGAATGGGCTGTATACGTTGATAAGTCCTGCGTTTTATATAGATAACCAAGTTGATTTTGACGCATTTATACCAATGTATTTAATTTTACTTTCTGTGTCAACTGTGATTTTAATTCCTATTGCTATTATGTGCGGCAAAAAATTTTACCGTGAAAATCGGCATAATATGCAAGCAAAAGAAAGTTTGCCAAGGGAATCTAGGGCATTTGCTGTTAGTTATTGGGTTGTAATTGCAGTTATAGTTGCAACGGCATTAAGGTCGTGAAATAGTGAAATAAGACTAAAAAATCAGTATAAGATTTAGTGCTAAAAGAAATACGAGAGGGGCAATAGTTATGAATGACCAAAATTTTAAAACAGTTGAAGAAAAGAGGCTCGAGCAAAGTGCAAATATAATGACAGCGACATTGATAATCATCGGTGGTATAACATTTATTACAGGGGTTGTGTTGTTTTTCACACTTTCAAGTAACCACTATCCTATTAGTGTTGCTATTATATTTGCGGGGCTTATTGTTATGGCTTTAAGTCGCAGTGCTCGTAGATCTATTAAAAATTCAAATCCTAATGCGTATTTCAAAAAATTGGCTAAAAGGTACGGCAATTTAGAGAACGATTTAAATCATATAAACACAGAGCTTAGAAATGCTGAGAATACTATGCAAATTGCAAAATTTACAATAACAGAAAATTGGTTTGGTAATAATGTAGATTATGTTAAAATTAAAGATATTGTAAGTGCTTCTCATTATACGCAGGTGGTGCCAACAGGTAAAACGGTTATAGTAACCTATCATTTGATGGTTCTTTTAGCTTCAGAAGAGTTGATTATGTTTTCAGTAAGTGGCGAAAAACAGTCTAAAGATTTAATTGCAGCTATAACAAAAAGGAGCCCGTATGTATTTTCAGATGCTAAAATTGTTACATCAGATGGGCAAAAACTTTCGGTACATAAAAAGAAGCACCGTGCGGATATAGTAAGAGAATATAGAAAAAATGCAAATTAATAAAATAATTAATAACTATAGGGATAACTTTTATTTATCTACATAGTTATTTTTTTTGAAAAAAAGTCTTGCTTATAACGTAAGGTAATGAGTTATACTATAAAAAGAGTAAGTTATTAAAGTGAAAGGAGCAGATAAACTGTGGAAAAATATAGAGCCATACCTGAGGGTTATATGACTGTGGGTGAAATCGCCAAAAAAATGGACATTACTGTTCGTACATTGCAATATTATGATAAAGAAGGCGTTTTATCGCCATCGGCTTCGAGTGAGGGCGGGCGAAGATTGTATACCCATAAAGATATGGTTAAATTGCATCAAATTCAGTCTATGAAGTATCTAGGGTTTTCGCTTTGTGATATTAAAACTAGGCTTCCATCCATAAACACAAATGAAGAAGTGGCGACTGTTCTCAAGGAGCAAGCAAAAGCACTTAGAGAAAAAATTATATCCCTAACTGAAGTATTAGAATCTATCGAAAAACTAAATTTGGAAGTATTACAAATGAAAACCGTGGATTGGGAAAAATATGCGGACATTATACATCTTTTGCAAACTAAAAACGATAATTATTGGATGATTAAGCACTTTGAAGGGGAAGTTTTAGAGCACATGCATCGTTTTAACGAGGAAGAAGCACGCAATTTGGTAAATTCCCAAAATGAAGTATACAGAAAAATGCATGAGCTTCAAAAAGCAGGAATAGAGCCTGAAAGTGAAGAAGCACAAATTTTAGCAAAAGAATTTTGGGATATAGCGATGGAAGTTAGTGGTGGTGATATGAATATATTAGCAGAACTTAGTAATTTAGCATTAAGTAACGCGGGAGATGAGTGGAAAAATCAAAATGAATTTCTTATGAAAGCTATTAGTGCTTATTTTACAAGGCTTGGATATAACCCATTTGAAGGCATGTTTGAGGAGGAAAAACAATGATTAAAGTAAAACAAATTGAAAAAAGCTTTGGTAGCCAAAAAGTGTTGTCAGGTGTTAATTTTGAGGTTAAAGATAAGGAGATTTTTGGGCTTTTAGGGCCATCTGGTGCAGGAAAAACAACGCTTATAAATATTCTTACAAACCAAATAAGCCCTGATGCAGGCTCGGCAGATGTTTTAGTAACAGCTTTCGAAACGGGCTTGATGCTTGATGAAGACGGGCTTTACATGCGGCTTAGTTGCTTAGAAAACTTAAATCTTTTTGCTCGTATTTATGGTATCAATTTAAGTAAATCAATGGAAGCTTTAAAAAATGTGGGGCTCGAATCTTCTGCGAAAAAGGCGGTTAGTAGCCTTTCAAAAGGGATGCGTCAGCGTTTAGCTTTAGCTAGAGCAATTCTACATGCACCAAAAGTATTATTTTTAGACGAACCAACAAGCGGGCTAGACCCGCGAACCGCACAGGGCATACACAAGCTTATTGAAGGGCTTCGAGATAAAGGGGCAACAATTTTTCTCACAACACATAATATGGACGAAGCTGTTAAGCTGTGCGATAAGGTAGCTCTTCTTCACAAAGGGCAAATAGTAGAATCGGGCGAGCCGTTAGAAATTTGCGAGCGTCATAATTCTATGCGAACTGTGCCAGATTTGGGTGCTGTATTTATTAAAATGACAGGGGTGGATTTATAATGAGAAGCACAGTAGCAATTTTTATCAAACAATTACAAGACACCTTTAAGAACATGGCTGTTTTGGTTCAATTTTTTGTGTTTCCGGGTATGGCATTTATAATGACGAGATTTGTGGGTGTTGAGATGGAAGGCATGTCGGATGAATTTTTTATAAGCATGTTTGCAAGCATGTTTATAGGTATGACTTTAATAAGTTCGCCTGCTGTTGCGATAGCTGAAGATAGGGATAATAATTCGCTAAGGTTTTTGATGATGTCGGGCGTTAAATCGCACCAGTATTTGATAGGGATTTCGGGTGTATATATGCTTTGTGCGTTACTTATAGGAGGCATGTTTACGGCAATGATGCCAGAGCTATTACTTTCTCAGAGATTAATTATATTGGCTTCACTAATGCTTGGCGGGGTTGCATCAACACTTTTAGGGGCGATTATAGGGTTATTATCTAAAAATGGGCAGGCTGCCACTTCTATCGGAACGGCAGTAGGTATGTTTTTAGGTTTTGGGCCTATGATTGGTATGTTTAATGAACGAGTAAGGCGGATTTTTAGTATTTTCTATACTCAAAATTTTATATTTGACGACTTTGATAACATAACTAGACGACTTATAGTTATTTTGGTAAACATTGCTGTACTTATGATAGTTTTTATGTTTGCATATGGTAAAAAAAGAGATTAAAACGCGTTCTTGTAAAACCAGTTCAAGTTATAATTGAACTGGTTTTTTTGTTTATCTTTAAAAATATTTAATTAATTTTACCACAACATATTGACATTATTTTTAAAGATGGTACAATATATAGTGTATTATATAGTGAGTTAAGTTTAGAATGGTCTATCGAGCTTGCTTGATAGAGCGTTCTAAATTTAACGAATCCCTCGGCACGAGTGCTTTTGTGCATACAAAAGAACGAGTAGAGAGGGGAATTCAGTCGCTTCGACTGAATTTGCTAGAATATTCGAGAGGGAGTAATAAAAATGGAATTAGACAAAAACATTAAAAGGCATTACACAAAAAATTTGGAAAAAGGTAAATCAGTTTTTGATCTTTTTAAGTGGAAAAAGGTAGATGTAGTTTTAAAAAGCTATTCTACAGGTAAAGTTTTGACGGATATGAAAGGTTTAGAGTTTCCTGAGGATTATTCGCAATCGGCGTGTGATATAATTGCAAGTAAGTATTTTAGAAAAAAAGGCGTTAATAACGAGCGTGGTTATGAGTTTTCTATGAAACAGATTGTTCATAGAATGGTTAATTTTTGGGTGTTATCTATGCTTGATTCGGGCCTTATTTCAGAAGAGCAAAAAGAAATTGTTTATGATGAGCTTTGCTACATGATGCTTGCACAAATTTGGGCACCAAACAGCCCACAGTGGTTTAACACAGGGCTTAAGCATGCTTATGGTATTGCCGGCTCTTCTAATGGGCATTATTATTTTGACGAAAAAACAGGGCAAGTTACCGTGGCGGAAGATTCTTTCACAAGAACGCAGGGTTCAGCTTGTTTTATAATAAGCGTTAAAGATTCTTTGATTGGCGAAAAATCTTTAACAGACCAGTTAACAACTGAAACTTTATTATTCAAATACGGCTCAGGCGTTGGAACGAACTGGTCAGCAATTAGGGCTGAAAGCGAGTCTTTATCTGGTGGCGGCAAATCTTCAGGGCTTTTAAGCTTCTTAAAAGTATCTGATAGAAATGCAGGTGCAATTAAATCTGGCGGAACAACAAGAAGAGCCGCTAAAATGAACATATTAGGTCTAGACCATCCAGAAATATTAAACTACATAAAATGGAAATCGATTGAAGAAGACAAGGTTGAAGCTCTTGGCAAAATGGGTTACAATACTTCGATAGATGGTGATGCTTATGACACAGTTAGCGGGCAAAACGCAAACAACTCTGTTAGAATACCTGATAGCTTCATGAAAAAGCTTGACGAAAATGGGGCAAAATGGGGTGTTACGGGCAGAGTTGACAAAAGTGTTAATTCGTTTGTGTCGGTTTCAGAATTGTGGGATGAGTTAGGAAAAGCTGCTCACAGATGTGGCGACCCTGGCGTGCAGTATGATGATATTATAAACGCATGGCACACTTGCCCAAGCGGTGAAGATGGCAAAGTAAACGCACCGCACAACCGCATAAATGCTTCAAATCCTTGTTCTGAGTATATGTTTTTGGATGATACGGCTTGTAATCTTGCAAGCATCAACGTTGTTAAGTTTTATGACGAAGAAAGTGGCAAGTTTGATATAGAAAGTTACAAACATTCGATCTTCATGATACAAACTGTTTTGGAGGCAACTATACATTTTGGGCAGTTTCCAACGAAAGACATAGCAAGAAAATCTTATTTATTCAGGACAACAGGGCTTGGGCTTACAAACATCGGTATGTTGTTTATGCTTATGGGCTTACCATACGACTCGGAAGAGGCGAGAAACCTAGGTGCAGCACTTACAAGCGTGATGACGGGATATTCTTACTACACATCTAGTTTGATGGCTGAAAAAATCGGTGCTTTTGACCGCTACTTAATAAATAAAGAGCATATGAACAAAGTTATCAGAAATCACGCAAGAGTTGCATCGTACGACGAAAATGACACTTATTACGAGGGATTAAGTTACACTCCTGTAGAAATAGACCACGGCATTTTAAATTTCTTAAATCTTTCGTGCCTTTCTGAAAGTTTGAAAGAAATTTGGGCGGAAACTATTAAATCGGGCGAAAAACATGGCTTTAGAAATGCTCAAGTTTCGGTTTTAGCACCAACTGGCACAATTGCTTTTGCGATGGACTGTTCGACAACTTCATCAGAGCCATACTTTTCACACATTGCCTACAAAAAGCTTGTTGGCGGCGGATTTATGGAGATTGTGAACCCTGCGATAGAGTCATCCTTAAAAAAACTTGGATACAATGTTGAAGAAATTAGTTCAATTCTTGGTTATGTGCTGGATAAAGAAAATAACGATGGCAAAATTGAGGGTGCACCATTCTTAAAAGAGGAGCATTATCCTGTTTTTGACACGGCTAACAAATGCGGTTCGGGTGAAAGATTTATCTCACCTGCGGCCCATGTTAAAATGATGGCTGCACTAACGCCGCATGTTACTGGTGCCATTTCTAAAACAGTTAATTTGCCTAGAGAAGCAACGGTTGAAGAAATTAAAGATATATATTACATGGCTTGGGAGCTTGGTGTTAAGGCAATTGCGTTATATCGTGATGGATGTAAAGCAAGTCAGCCGCTTAACACAACAGCGGAGGATGCAACTGACAGCAAAAAACTTGAAAGCTATGGCTATCACCAGCTTTTAGATATGGCTAAAAGAGGCAGCTTTTCAGGCAAACCTTTAAGAATTAAGCCGCAGGGCATTAGAACCGCACGCGTTCATGAAGCGGCTATAAACGGATTAAAGCTATATATTACAACATCTTTTTATGAAGACGGCAGGCTAGGCGAAATTTATGTTTCAAGCGGCAGGCAGGGGTCTTTAACGAAAGGGCTTCTTGATAGTGTTTCGACAATGCTCTCAGAAATGCTGCAATACGGCGTTTCGGCACATGATATTGCTAGAATGTTTAGAGGGCAAAAGTACGAGCCATCGGGCTTTGTAACGGGGCATCCTTATATCAAATCTGTTGATTCTATTTCAGATTTAATTAGCAAGATTATTGATATAGAGCTTGGAGATTACACATATTGCCAAGTTAAACCAGAAGGTGCCGAAATGGTTAGAGAAATTATGAGCAAAAACTATACAGAAAATGACTTTATTCATGGGGAAGTGTGCCATACATGTCAGTCGCCTAAATTGGTGAGAAATGGTACATGTAAAGTTTGTACAGAGTGCGGCTCGACTACGGGTTGTAGCTAAGTACACGCTTTTTAACTAGTGTATCATTTTCTAACGGTAGAAATAATGCATAGAGCTTGCTGAACAAACCATTGCTTAGTCAATAACGCAAAGAGCACATCTTATGCACTGCAACTATTGCGGGATGTGAACAAAATTTATATAATGAGTAGGTGGAAAGGTTTGTTTTGGAAAAAGCAAAAAACTATAAAAGTAGCAATCGTTCCTGTGTCAGTGATTTTCGAACTCATACAGAGCCTCCTTGATATTGATGCACCTGTACTGAACTTGAAAATATCGTACAATGATAATATATATCGTATTGGAATTGCAAGCGATTATAATAAGCGAAAAAACGTTTTCTTTGACACTGTTTTTTTCGTTAGCGATGACTGCAAGCGTCCGTGGGAAAGCGGTTTGAACTACGATACATTCGACGAGCTTAAGAGGTCTGCAAAATTAAGCGGGATGCTCTTAGCTGACATCAAAGATGAAATAACGATTTTAGAAGATGAAGATTGCGGTTGCCCAAGCAATGTTACTCAGCTTGAGCCGTATACTGTGGAAGTTGATAAAATTAATTACGCCAAATAAGCGTTAGTAGTGTTATTTACACACTTACAGCATGTGTTATAGGTTTTGTTTATCATTTGAAACAAATTTGAGACTTTTGAGGGTAACTTTTGTGTTATACTAGTATTGTGGAATGGTGGATAGTAGCAAAAAACCTGATTTTTAAGGGTTTTGTAGCAACTATCTATCGTAATTGCGAGGGCACTGTCGTCGTGGAATCTACGAACTTCATGCGAGGAGCAATCCATGCAAACGCAAAAAAATGAAAAAGGTGAAGTGCGTAGATGACTAAAAAAGACTTTGAAGTGCTTGAAAACTATATGTTGGAGCAAGCGAAGGATAGTGCACATGACAAAAACCATATGTACAGAGTTTTAAATTCTGCAATATTTATAGCAAAATCTTTTGGGGATGTTGATTTAGATGTATTAATTGCAGCATGTTTGCTTCACGATATAGCAAGGGGCGAGCAAGCCGAAAATCCTAAAATTTGTCATGCAGAGCTAGGTGGCGAAATGGCATATAATTTTCTTTTGGCAAATAATTGGGGAAAAAGTAAGGCATTGCATGTAAAAGAGTGTATTTCTTCGCATAGGTACAGGGGTGATAATATGCCTGAAAGTATCGAAGCGAAAATTCTGTTTGACTCTGATAAGCTGGAGGCGGCTGGTGCTATTGGAGTAGCGAGAACCCTTGTATATCAAGGTCAAGAGGGTTTAGAACTTTCAGAATTTTTTAAGGAATATAATTATAAGCTAAAGAAGGTTTACGATTTGTTTTTTACAGAGAAAGCCAAAGAAATTGCATTGAAGCGGCAAAAAAGTGCAGAAGATTTCTATAATGCCTTGTTTTTAGAGCTTAACGAGAATTATGAATGGGGAAGATGATATGAAGCTAGTAAAACCAACGATTTCCATGAAAGAGGAATTTTTAGATTACTTAAAAGAATGTGTTGATGAGCATGGGAGCGAAAAAAATGTTACTCCATATGCTGTGTGCCTTTTCGGAAAATCTTACGAAGAATGGCTTGATATGACATATCGCTTTGAAACTGAGCCAGATTCTGGCTTAGTTCCTGCGAGCACGTATCTTTTGGTTGACGATTCTGACAGGGTTTTAGGGGCTATTAATATTAGGCACGAGCTTAACGAATATCTAAAAAAAGTTGGCGGACATATTGGGTATGGAATTAGGCCATCTGAAAGGCAGAAGGGGTATGCCACTAAAATGCTTGAAATGGCTTTGCCTATTGCTAAAGAATTAGGTATTGAAAGAGCTTTGATAACTTGTGATAAAGATAATGTGGCTTCAGCAAAAACGATTATAAATAATAGCGGAGTTTTGGAAAATGAAATAGAAGTGGATGGCAAAATTACGCAAAGATATTGGATTTATTCCCCCTGAACTAAACATCAGACAAACTTTGCGGTCTTTTTGCACCATGCCGTCTTTAGCTCCTCCTAGCGTGTCTTCGGACATGCGTCGTCGCTTCCTATGTCTGGTACAAAAATCCTTAGCAAATTTTTGTCTACTGTTTAGTGCAGGAGTAATAACAACGCTTGTGAGGTGAGAAGCATGAAGCTGGTTAAACCTACGTTTTCTATGAAAGAGGCGGTTTTAGATTATATAAAAGAAAGTGGCGATGGCGATGAATCTATATTTCCGCCATTTAGCAAATCTTATGAAGAATGGCTTGAAATAGTACATCGTTTTGAAACCGAGCCAGGTTCTGGGTTAGTTAAGGCAAGCACATACTTTTTAGTTGATGATGCGGGCAAGATTTTTGGTGATGTTAATATTAGGTATAAGCTTAATAAGACACTTCTAAGAAGGGGCGGACATATTGGTTACGGGATTAGGCCATCTGAAAGGCAGAAGGGCTATGCCACAAAAATGCTTGAAATGGCTTTGCCTATTGCTAAAGAATTAGGTATTGAAAGGGCTTTGATAACTTGCGATAAAAATAATATCGGCTCGGCTAAAACAATTATAAACAATGGTGGAGTGCTTGAAAGTGAAGTATATGAACCAGACCGAGTTACGCAAAGGTATTGGGTGATTACATGAAGAATGATAAAAAATCTCTAATCAACTGGTTGGGACTGCTGGGATTAATAAGCTTTGTTTCGTATGCAGTAGCGGTAATCTTTTCTCCGTTAGCTTATCCAGATTATAATTGGAGAAGCCAAGCCGTGAGTGATTTAAGTGCTGCAAATGCACCATCGCTCGCTTTATGGAACCAACTATCTATTTTGTACGGTATAAGTGCGATTGTTTGTGTCATGATGGTTTGCATTTTGATACAGGGCAAGTGGAATAAACCTTTAAGGCTTGGAATTTATATGTTTGTGAGTATGCTTTGGGTTTCATATGTTGGATTTTCCGTATTTCCACTTTCTGAAAGTGGAATGAGTGGAGCAAGCTTTCAGGACATAATGCACATAGGTGTAACTGCGGTAGTTGTTGCACTTTCTATTGCATCGCTTATTTTGATAATGATAGGTGGATACCGCAAGAAAAGATTTGTTTCTCTTGCGGTTTATGCAACAATAGCCTTAGTGCTTATGCTTATGGGAGCAATTGGAACTAGTGTTGCACCAGCAGAATACTTTGGCATATTTCAACGATTCAGCAATCTTTTAGCCGTAAACGGGTTTACTGTGGTACTCGGATTATATTTATTCACGGGCAAGCTTGAAGGCAAAAATTAGGAGGAAACAAAATGAACTTTGATTATAATCTTTATCACTATCCATCACGCAGAAATGTTGTATTTTCAAACAAAGGTATGGTTGCAACTTCGGTTCCGCAAGCGGCAAAAGCAGGTGCCGATATGCTAAAACTTGGCGGTAATGCAGTTGATGCGGCAATTGCTACGGCTGCAACGCTTTCTGTTGTTGAACCATCTGGAAATGGCGTTGGTGGAGATGCTTTTGCAATAGTTTGGATTAAAGATGAAATTTACGGACTTAATGCAAGTGGCCATTCTTCTGAAAATATTTCGGCCGAAAAAGTTAAATCGTTAGGGCATGAAAAAGTGCCAACTTTTGGCTGGGTTCCTGTAACTGTTCCGGGAACACCTTCGGCTTGGGTTGCTCTTTCTAAACGGTTTGGTAAGTTACCACTTAAAACGGTTCTTGGGCCTGCTATAGAATACGCAAAAAATGGCTTTCCTCTAAGCGTTATGGTCGGTAGACCATGGGCAAGGGCTTGGGAAATTTATAAAAATTCGCTTAAGGATGAAGAGCTTCACAAGCATTGGTTTGAGCATTTTTCTATTGATGGCCGTGCGGCACAAATAGGCGAAGTTTGGAAAAGTGAGCATTTAGCAAAAACTTTAGAAGATATTGCAGAAACTGCAGGCGAAAGTTTTTACCGTGGAAATATTGCTGACAAAATAATAAATTTCTCCAAAAAAACGGGAGGATTTTTTAGCTATGAGGATTTTGAGAAATTTCAACCAGAATGGGTTAACCCTATAAGTGTGAATTATAAGGGATACGACGTTTGGCAAATTCCGCCAAACGGGCAGGGTATTTCTGCTTTAATGGCACTTAATATTTTAAAAGGGCTCGAGCTTGATAAAGAGCGTGATACACTTAGAAACTACCATTTGCAATTTGAGGCAATTAAACTTGCAGGGATAGATGCAAGGGAGTATGTTACAGACCCTAATTTTATGAAAGTTAAGGCAGAAGAGTTGTTATCAGAAGCCTATGCCGATGAAAGAAGAAAATTAATAGGCGAAAAAGCACTAACGCCAACAATTGGTAAACCTCAGGGTAGTGGCACAGTTTATTTGTGCACAGCGGATTCTGATGGCAACATGGTTTCGTATATTCAAAGCAATTATATGGGTTTTGGTTCGGGCATTGTTGTGCCTGAAACGGGTGTTTCTCTTCATAACAGGGGCAATAACTTTACACTGGAAGAAGGGCATGTTAATATTATAGAACCTAGAAAACGCCCGTATCACACAATTATCCCTGGGTTTTTATCTAAAAACAAAAAGGCGATTGGCCCGTTTGGCGTTATGGGTGGGTTTTTACAGCCACAGGCTCATGTGCAGATGGTTTTAAATATGGTTGATTTTAATATGAATCCGCAAGATGCACTTGATGCACCTAGATGGCAATGGATGGAAGGCAAGAAAATTGATGTTGAGGGCTTCATGCCAAACCATTTATTTAGGCAACTTAGAGAAATGGGGCATCAAATAAATGTTGTAGACGAGCCTATGCACTTTGGCCGTGGTCAGATTATTACAAGGCTTGAAAATGGCGTTTACTGCGGTGGAACAGAACCAAGGACAGATGGCTCAATTTATATAGATTAATGGAGGTGCGAATGAAAGAGCCTTTTAAATCCTTTTCAGCAGTTTTTCCAATTATAATACAATCTAGCGGTAAAACTCAAAAAATATTGCTACATCGCAGGCAGAACACAGGATATCAAGACGGTAAACTTGACATTGCAGGAAGTGGGCATGTTGACAAAGGAGAAACTGCAATGGAGGCTGTGGTTCGTGAGTGTAGGGAAGAGCTAGGCATTGAAGTGAAGATAGAAAACTTAACTTTTGCCCATTTGCAACATCGTTTATCTTATGATAGAATATATTACGATATTTATTTTATTGTTAATAATTTTCAAGGCACCCCGTCTATCATGGAGCCTGAAAAATGTTCGGAGCTTGTATGGTACGATTTAGACAATTTGCCGAATGACATTATAGAATGCAGAAAAATGGTTCTTAAAGAATACATAAAGTCTAGCTTTTATAGTGAGCGAGTAGAGTAATTTTAATTAGGAGGCATTAAAATGGGATTTATATTTTGGATATGGGCTATTATAGTTTTTATACAAACCTTTTTAAATTTTGGAACGGCATACAGGTTAACAAAAAGAGGTAGTGACAGCGGAATAGCACTTTGGGGCTGGTTACTTGTTTTAAATTGGGCAGCGGCGGTGCCAGGGTTATGTATTTATTTATGGCATAAGTATAAAGACGAGGGTAATGACTACACCAACAGCAAAAAGGACATATCAGAGTGGTAATAAGGGAGTATGGTAATGGATATTATAGAAATTTTAATGTGGACATGGCTTATAATAGCAGTAATACAAAGTTATTTAAATTTTAGAACAGTGCGTTGGATTTTAGAAACAGGTACGCAGAGAGAACGAGGATTTTGGAAGCAAGTGCTTGTTTTGTGTTGGTCTTCTATTATTCCGGGCTTAGGTTTTTATTTCTGGTACAAAAACAGAGAAATAGACGAATAAAGAGGTTATTGCAAAATGAATTATGAAGAAGCAATGGAATATTTAAGAAGCCTTTGGTATGGCGTTGGGATTAGATATGATTTAACGCGTATTAAAAGGCTTTTAGAAATGCTTAATAATCCGCATAAAAACCTGCAATTTGTTCACATTGCGGGAACTAATGGTAAGGGGTCTACTACTTCTTATATAAGCAATATTTTGATGGAAGCGGGGTATAAAACGGGTGTTTTTACTTCACCGCATATAAAGCGATTTAACGAACGTATTAAAATAAATCATACAGAAATTTTAGACGAAGATATTGCAAGGTTTATTACAATTATTCGTGAAAAAGTTGATGTTTTGGTTGCCGAAGGGTTTCCACTTCCAACAGAGTTTGAGCTTTTAACGGTTATGGCATTTATGTATTATAATGAGCAAAATTGTGATATTGTTGTTTTAGAGGTTGGGATTGGCGGGCTTACAGACTCAACAAATGCGATAGATGATGAAAATTCTTTGGTTTCTGTAATTTGCACAATTGGGTTTGACCATATGCAGTATTTAGGCACAACACTACCAGAAATCGCCGCACATAAAGGCGGGATTATAAAGGAAAACGGCTCGGTTGTTGTGTATCCACAAGAAGATGTAGTTATGAGTGTTTTTGAAAATATCGCAAAAGAAAAAAATGCTACAATGCACAAATTAAACACAGGATTAATCGAAGTTATTACTGATGATATAACACACCAAGAGTTTAATTTTGAAGATTATTCAGGGCTTAGAATCAAGCTTTTAGGCGAGCATCAAGTAAAAAATGCAGCTCTTGCCATAAAAGCTATAAATATTTTGAAAGAAAAAGGGTTTAAGATAACCATTGCACATATAAAATCGGGGCTTTTAAGCACGAGGTGGCCGGGAAGGTTTGAAATTGTAAACGAAAAGCCTTATGTTGTTATTGATGGTGCACATAATGAAGAGGCAGCTTTAATTCTTGCCGAAAACATGAAGAAATATTTTGAGGGCAAGAAAATCACTTTTATAGTTGGTGTTGTTTCTGATAAAGACTATCAAAAAGTGTTTAGCCCATTCTTTGAGATGGCACACAGGTTTTTTGTTGTTTCACCAAATGTTGGGCGGGCCGTTTCGGTTAAAGAGTTGTCTGAATATATAAGCCAGCATCATAACTATGTTGAGAGTTTTAACTCAACAGAAGAAGCTTTGGAGTTTGCACTTGATACAACTCTTGAAGATGAGGTTATATGTTCATTTGGGTCTTTATACTATGTTGGAAATGTTAGAAATTTCTTCGGGTTATAGGAGGGTATTTATGATATTAAAAAATGGAAAACAAATTGTGATAAGAAAAGCTGAGAAATCAGACGCTCAAGCAATGCTTGATTATTTAAAAATGATTAGCACCGAAAGCGATAATATATTAATGACGCCTGAACGTGTTGCCAACATTACTTTGGATCAAGAAGAAAAAATAATAGAGGATATGAATTCCAGCGAAGATAATGCACTTTTTGTTGGCCTTTTAGATGGCAAAATAATTTCTACTGCTGGTGTTTATACAAATAACAACCCTAGGCGTTCACACCAAAGCGGACTTGCAATTTCAGTTTTAAAGGAATTTTGGGGCGTTGGAGTTGGAACAGCTATGATGAGAGAAATGATAAATTTTGCAAAGAAGAACGGCAAAATTATGGTGCATTTAGGCGTGAAAGAAGATAATTTAGGTGGAATTGCGTTATACAAAAAAATGGGTTTTACGAAATATGGCGTTCATCCAAAGTTTTTTAATTTAGACGGTAAATATTTTGATGAGATTCTGATGTATTTGGAGATTTAGATGAAAGTTATAGGTAAAAAAGTATTAGCTTTTGAAGAGCTTGGCTCAACTAATGACGAAGCTAAAAGAATAGCTCATTTAGAAGAAGATGGCACTGTTATAACCACAAAGCTTCAAACAAATGGACGTGGAAGAATGGGCAGGGCTTGGAGTGATTCAAGCTCAAATATTGCTATGAGTATTATTTTAAAGCCTGATTTAGAACTTTATTTGGCCTCACAAATAACTCTTCTAGCTGGAATTGCGGTTTCAAGAGTTGTAGAAAATTCAAAAATAAAGTGGCCTAACGACGTTATTATAGGAAGCAAAAAAGTTTGTGGAATTCTTACTGAAAGTGTTGATGGAAACAGCTTAATTGTAGGCATTGGCATAAATGTGAATAATGAAAGTTTTCAAGAAGATCTTAGAGAAAAAGCCACATCTTTGTTTTTGGAAACAGGCAAAAAATATAGTCGAACAGAAATTATAGAAAAAATTATTACCGAGTTTGATGATATGTACAAGATTTTTAAAAAGCAAGGAATCTCACAATTTATAGCAGAATATAAAAGTCTTTGTGTAAATATTGGCAGAGATGTTGTGGTTTTGTATTCAAGTAGGGAAGTTAAAGGCATTGCGGTGGATATTTCGCCAAGTGGCGAGCTTATTGTAAAAGCAGAAGATGGGATGGTAGAAAAAATATCATCTGGCGAGGTTTCGGTTAGGGGTTTGTATGGGTACATTTAAATTTGATAACAATGTGTTTTTTGCGCCAATGGCAGGCTTTTCGGATTTAACATTTAGGAGGCTTTGCAAAGAGCAGGGTGCAGGGCTTGTTTTTACTGAGATGATTAGTGCAAAGGGGCTTTTTTACAATAATGACAATACAAAAGAACTTTTAGAAACAACTGAAGATGAGTGGCCTACTGCTGTTCAAATTTTTGGCTCAGACCCTTTGATTATGGCAGATATGGCGAAAAAAATTGCGGAAGAATACCCTTTTGATATGGTTAATATCAACATGGGTTGCCCTGCTAATAAAATTGTTAAAAATGGCGATGGCTCGGCACTTATGAAAAATCCTGAATTGGTCAAAAAAATCGTTGATGCTGTTGTAAAGAAGGTAAAAAAGCCTGTTACTGTTAAGATTAGAAAAGGGTTCGATGAAGGCAATGTTAATGCGGTTTTAGTGGCTAAAATGGCAGAAGAAGCTGGTGCTTGTGGCGTTATCGTTCACGGCAGAACTAGAGAGCAATTTTATAGCGGACTTGCCGATTGGGATATAATAAAAGAAGTTAAAGAAAACGTAAAAATTCATGTAACCGGAAATGGCGATGTTGTTTGCCCTATTTCAGCTAAAAAAATGCTTGATTATACTGGGGTTGATGCGGTTATGATTGGGCGTGGAGCTTGTGGGAATCCATGGATTTTTAAGCGTGTTTCACACTTTTTGGAAACAGGTGAAATTTTACAAGAGCCAACTTTAGACGAAAAAATAAAAATGATTTTAAGGCACACAACCATGCTCATCGAAAAAAAAGGTGAGTACATGGCTGTTCGTGAAATGCGAAAACATATTGGATTTTATATAAAAGGGCTTAAAAATGCTACAGATGCAAGGCTTTCAGTTAACAAAGCAAAAACTTATAAAGACATAGAAGAGGCACTTTTTTCATACCTATTATAGTATGAGAGAGGTGTTTTTTATGGCTTCTAAGTTTGCTATTATAGATTTTATTAAAAATAAAGAAGAAATTAATGTTAAAAGAGGGCTTATAAAAAAGATGTCTGAAAAAATTTTTGATGGATACATAAAAAAATTTAACCCGTTTGTTTTAATACCTACAAATTTATTGGATGCAGAGGGGTATTATGTAAGCCTTCCCATAGAAAAAGATTTTGCCTACAGGAGTATTGGCTTAGCTGAGGATCTTCTGGATAGAACCCTTATAAGTCTGTACGATTTAGATGTTAGAACGGCGATAATTCCGAGGGAGTTTTCTCACGTTGCTAGAGAGGGCATTATAGTTGCTAGAAAGGAATACATTTTACCATATTTTTTGATGGAAATTATAGAAAAAGGCCTTAAAATAGTTAAAAAGGATCTTAAAACTGCCGAAATTATTTTGATTGCAGACGATTTAGAAGTATCTGCTTGTTGCGTAGATATGATTTATTCGAATGTGAATTTTCTTTCAGTTCTTGCAAAAGATAAGAATAGTTACGAATATTTTAAAAGTATCCAAAGTGAAATCTTTAATGACTGTGGGCTAAATCTTCAAGTTTTTTCAGATGGAAAAGAAGTTATTAAATCGGCCGATATTATTATTGATACATCAAGCTCTTATAAAAGTGCGTATTACTACAAAAAAGATGCTATTTTTATTGACTTGTCGGGTAATTATGAAAAATTTCGGGAACTTTTTGTAAAAAGGCAAGACATGATTTTTATCAATAATATTACAGTTAGAGTAGAGGAGCAAAAATTTAAAGCGGACGAATTTTTTATGTATATGTATACCACAAATAGGGACTTTAGACGGTTAAACGGGAAAAATCATATAAAAATTGCAGAAAACATATCAAAGAAAAATATTAAACTATCAAGTATTTTGTGTGAAAATGTTGTGTTAAAGGTATAATTTATTTGCTCAAATGTTTTTTATATGATATAATGCTTTTATTGCTGAAAACTATTTTAGGAGGAATAAACATTATGAAAATTCATTATTATTCTGGTTGGTTCGCTGAGGCTTTGCCTGCAAATTATTTGAAATCTTTATGTAATGATATTACGGATAGAAAATCGCTTGTTTTGGTTTGGGGATGTTGGGGTGGAGCGGAGCTTATTGATTTTGTTAAAGAAAGTTGGCTTAATCCCAGCAGAATTGTTTTTGATGAATATCATCTGGTAGACGACGAAAAAACAAAAGAAGAAGGGCATAGGCTTATTAAGGAAGCCTCTGTACTTTTAATTCTTGGAGGTGATACAAAGCCACAAGCCGATTTTTTTGCTGAATACGAATTGGCTGCACCTATTAAAGAGAGCAATGCAAATGTTATTATGGGTTTTAGTGCAGGTGCTAAAAACATGGCTTCAAAATGGGTTGCTGCAAAAAGCCCTCGTTATGAGGCAGATGAAACAACTATTTATGAAGGACTTAAGTTAAACAATTTTTGTTATGTTCCATATTTTTTGCTAGATATGGACGAATTGGTTAAAAATGACATGTTAACATTATCACAAGAAATTGATATATATGCCACAAGTCCTGAAAGCTTTATTCGTACAAATGGCGATAGAGTTACAGCTTTTGGTGATGTGTACTTAATTTCAAATTCAAAGATAGAAAAAATAGGTAATTAGAATACAAGAAAGCGGATACCTAAAAAGTATCCGCTTTTGCATTACCGCATTAGCTACTAAAATCCTCCAACAACCGTAAAAGCTCAACTTCTCCGCTAACGTGGATGCCCCTTAACAATCTTTCCCTGTCTTCTTGAGGCAGTGCACTAATAGCAATGCTGGTTACTTCCCGAAGATTGTTTCCATTTATTGAGTTACCATGAAAAATTGCGATATGTCCGCCCAAAACACCAACAATATAGCTTTCTGTGCGTATTGTAGAAATTTCTTTACGCAGAATAATTTCAGAAGACTCAAAACTAACAATATCCCAAGAAGAAAACACAGAAGCGACTTCTTCGTGTGTTTTACCAGCCATAAAGTTTGGCAGGGTATCTCGAACAATTTCAACACTCATATCTTCTAAATTTATATATTGGTAGATAATTTCTGCCCCAACAGATGCCAAAATCTCAACCTCTTCTACCGTAGAAATTGGTAAGATAGAGGCGTATACAAACTCTGTTTCGTCTACAAATTCTTCTGAATCAAGTAAAATTTCTTCATCTGGAAATTCTCTAAATCTATTATAACTAAGTCTTGCGACACCAACTAAAATAGCAACACATACACCTAATAAAGCTAAAAGCCGTATAGATTTCATAAAAATCACCTCATTTTCTGAAAGTATTACCAAAAAACGAGGTGATTATACTATATTATTAGGTGAATATATTTATTGTGTTGAGAACTGTCTTGTTATTACAGCTTTTGCAATGTATATTTCTAGCACTGGATTGCTTCAGGTGCGGCATGTGTTATTTTTGTAATGCTTGAACCCCTCACAATAACAATTGGAAGCTCAACGACATCAGCAAATTTTTCTGTTCGTCATATCGTACTGAATCAAGTTTAGCACGATATGACGGCGAATCTGTATTTTTTGTTTCGTTACAGGTTTATTGGCTTGTTGATGATAGAACCTTTAATTTATTTAAACCATCTGTTTAAAAGCCTTACAATCATTCTGTCAAGCGAAATACGTTCAATGTTTTCTGCGGTAACAAGAGAAGATCGTCCCACTTCCTTGCCCTCGGCAGTGTAAATAACTTCGCCTGCTTTGGTTCCCGCAGCAACAGGTGCATCAAGCGAATCTAAAAGTTCGACTCTGCTTTCAAGAGCAACATTGTTACCTTTAGGCATAATCACACTTATTTCTTCTTGTACTACAACACGGACAGATTCAGCTTGGCCTTTATTTACAGCAACTTCACCTTTTTCAGTGCCGGCTTCGTAGCCTTTTTCTATTCGGTAGTTTGCAAAGCCATAATCTAATAATTTTTTTGCTTCGCCAAAGCGTGTAACCGAATCGGGTGCACCTAATATAACTGCTATAAGTTGTAGCCCATCACGCTCGGCTGTTGCAGAAATACAAAATAGTGCCTGGCTTGTAGAGCCAGTTTTAAGTCCTGTTGCCCCCCTATATGTTCTTAGTAAGCGGTTTGTGTTAGAAAGTCCAAACTCGGATTCGCCTCTTGCGGTTCTGTGTATAATTGTGTCCATCCAGATTGTTGTGAACTCAAATACTTCGGGGTGTTTTGTGATAAGCTCTCTTGACATTATTGCAATATCTCTTGCACTTGTAACATGGCCTTCGGTATCAAGCCCAGATGCGTTCATGAAATTTGTATTTTTCATGCCAAGCTCTTTGGCTTTTTCGTTCATTTTCTGAACAAAACCTTCTTCACTACCAGCGATAAATTCTGCCATTGCAACTGAGGCATCGTTCGCAGAAGACACAACAATACTTTTAGTTAAATCGCGAACAGTTTGCATTTCACCGGGTTCTAAAAATATTTGAGAACCGCCCATGTTTGCAGCATGTTCAGATGTTGTTACCATGTCGTCCCATTTAATTTTGCCTTGTGCAATCGCTTCGTAGATTAAAAGCATTGTCATAACTTTTGTAACAGATGCGGGTGGCAATTGCTCATCGGCATTATGTTCTACAATAACCTTACCTGTTTCAGGCTCCATCAAAATAGCAGCTTTTGCGTTTATGTTAAAAGAATTAGCACTATTGGCTTCTTGCGAAAAAGCGTAATTTTGTGTGAGTCCAAAAAGCATAGCAAGAGCTAGCATTAATACGGTCGCTTTTTGTAACAAAAAACCAAATTTTACGCTTATGTTTTTTCTTCGAAAAAAACATTTAGCTAAATTTGATTTTATTGTCCTAAATGAGCTCCCTTTCAAACATATTGTTTTTTTATTCATAAAAAAGTCCTCCCTATATTTACTAAACATAGGGTGGACTTTTTTTGAAATATTATACATTATAGTAGTTTCGACCAAACTTCTTTATTACAAATTGCTTCAAACCCGATTTTTTCATAGAATGAAACTGCATCAGATGCACCAAAAACTAAGCAGTATTTAGCACCTGAAAGTCTTGTTTTTTCTATATTATCGTTAATTACAGCAGATGCGAGGCCCATTTTGCGATATTTTGGCACAGTTGCGAGAGGCTCTAAATAGGCATATTTGTTTTTCTTATCAAACCAAAAGGCAGTGGCACAGGCATAATCGCCATTTTCATGGGCTGCAATGCTAAGTAGAGATTTATCGAAGTTAGGGGCACTCCACATTCTTATATTGCCATCGATATAATCAGAAGGCGGCTCACCATCACGCCCAAAAGCTACCCAAAAACAGTTAATTAGCTTGTTTAAATCCATTTCGTTGCCGTTTATGATTTTAAAACCATCAGGGAGTTTAGGGCTTTTGAAATTGTTT
>Ga0136643_10003123_pt1 | contig 22111 bp, 13 predicted proteins | sample TergutLab28metaG_FD_96883 | JGI IMG/M metagenome (GOLD analysis project Ga0136643, IMG submission 96883) | Labiotermes labralis P1 segment gut microbial communities from Petit-Saut dam, French Guiana - Lab288 P1 (version 3) (version 3) | ecosystem: Host-associated > Arthropoda: Insects >... | reverse complement strand
CTAGAAAACAGAGATTAACGGCTGTGGGGACCCGTTGCGCTGACCACGTGACACCCCTCTATCCGCAAAAGTTGGCACTAAATTCGCCGACCGGCGGCGGCCGCTCTGTCGGTATAGTTCGCGCGCGGACTAAGGCCACGGAGTTTAGTTTAGTTATGTGTGTGCATGTATTTTGTAATGTGTCATTTGAAAGTTGAAGTGATGATCACTGACTCGAACACCAAGCTATGTAATTTTCTACATTGGCTTTGAGTTTCACTTACGTTACTATTTCGGTTTTGTGTGGCAGAAATTATTAGGTCTACAGATAACATTGTGTACGTCCAGTGGATTAAGAAGGCCTTTTGAGTTGTAATTATTTTGCAGTACTACTACCTTAACAGGGTACGAAAATTTAATATTGCGTCTCGTTCCTAATAATCAACAACAATTCATGCTGTGGTTGTCGCACAAGAATTAATCAAAACAGGGTCACATATTCAAAAGTACAGAACAAAAAAGCAAATTATCCTGCGTCTTATGTTTTAATTAAAAAAAAATAAAGTAATTTTGCCGTTTTATGCCTGAAGTTGTGAAAATGTGAGCACATAATTCTTTGCATGTTATCCCTCTGTCTTTCTGTATGGCACTAGTGACGCTCGTCTGTATGAATAGACTTTTGTGAACTGTTACATTGAGATCCGTAAAAATAATTATAAACGAAATGCAACAATCCGTTGACAACTGCGGGGGATATATTCCTGAAATTTAACGTTGCTGATTATACGGATGCTTAGGCGGAATTTGATATTAAGAGAAATGTGGCCGCTGTTAATCTCATAAAAACCCAATTAACTTGCCTGTTTCTCCACCAAGCTAAAAATATATTAGTTGAGGCTCTTTGCAGTAACTTATTTTGAATTGGACGACAGCGTATATAATTTCTTGTCGGTTCGCTGCTATTATCTGTAGCAACTGAGTCGCCACTCTGCATGGGCGCTGGAATTGCCGCCGGAAGTGACAAACGATATTGGTCAGATGAAATAATGACACTATATTTAGAATATGTGTTTCGTGTAGCTCAGTCGGTATAGCGACTGACTACGGGCTGGACGGTCCGGGATCGAATCCCGGTGGGGACGAGATTTTCCGCCCGTCCAGACCGGCCCTGGGGCCCACTCAACCTCCTGTAAAATGGGTACCGGGTGTTTCTTGGGGGTTAAGTGCGGCCGGGGCGTGCTGCTGACCACTCACCCCGTTCTAGTGCCGCGGTCATGGAAGAATATAGCTATATCTCTACCCACCCTCTGGACCACACCGGGCCTGTAACGGGATCACATGTAGAATATAGGAAAGAGTCTCACCAAGAGACGCACCGCAGTCGTGGTTCAAAACTGGTTTTCGGATTCTGTCTTACGGCTGATACTGTCAAATGTGGATTGCTTGCCACGGAAGACTAGTTGTTCTTTATGTACACAGAATGGGACTGCGGGCAAAAATGGCCTGTGTGACGGTTGATAAAACTGAATGAATCACAAACACGTTAATATTCTAAACCTTCTGCTTGCGAGGATTTTCTATATCATTTATTGATGCGGTTTATAAAAGTGGACTGCCACATCATATGGCCAAGTAAATACTCGTACATCCATGAAATATGTAGCTACTGGCAGTTGATTTCTGTCCTGTTCTGACACTGGCATAGTCCACTTACAATTACTCGAATTTTGATCTTTGTCCATACTCGAGTGTTACATATATAGCACAACGTTTCGACAATTGGAGGTTTCGATCTCCAGGTGAAAGTACCGCAAGGCGCCTATATCAGTTTTATCCGACGCAAAGAGGTGTTCTCCGTCTCTGAAGATTTCGCAATGCCAGCCTATGGACAAAGTCTGAGTTTCTTTAAATATGACTTCCACATTACCGCCGTTAGCAGATTTCTACGAATTCATTAGTTCTCTAAAACTATTAATATCCATCTTTCGTACATTCTAGGAAGAAATATAGACAGACTGCTGAACTAAATAATTTCTGTGACTGAGTTGAAGAAATACAAGTTCTTAAGCACAGCCGCGTTTGGTAAGAAGAGGATGAATTACATATGCGCATTATGCCCTAACATAAGTTTCTTGCTCTCATTTCGCATCGTGTCTTTCATGTATTCTAATTCTCCCCTCCATGGCGCTGTGACCCGGCGCGGACCATGGCCTGCTTATTCATGAGGTTTCTAGATCACACACAATGAAGCACCACAGTCGGTAGGACTCCTCTGGACGAGGGATCAGCTTATCGCAGAGACGTCTACCTGACAACACAAAACACTCACATCAGACAGACATCCATGCCCCCGGCAGGATTCGAACCCACGATTTCAGCAGGCGAAAGGCCGCAGACTTAGGCCTTAGACCGCGCGGCTACTGGGATCGGCTCATGTATTCTAATAGCTAGCTTAATTTATGCTCCTTTCTCGCCACTAGACATTGTTCTATATCCATTTTGTCGTCTCATCTGCCCCTCCTCTGTGGAAAAGAGAAACAGACGGGTGGAGAAGTAGGGATTGTCCCTGTGAAATGTCACTGAGGATTACTGTAGTCCCTCCGTCCCTGAGCAGAAAAGGCAATTTAGCGATGGAGGTTGGTTGTAGCAGTACCACCACCACTGCAACCATCACCAGCAGGTAAAATATGCACAGTGCATGTAAGCACGCACGCACGCCAGCACACACAAGTGCGAGTTGAACTGTACTTCTTAACCGGTGGTGGTGCGTGGCGGAAGCTTGTGTCCGGTTGTACTGGACCTAAATCCCACTCTCCTTTCACTTCCCTCTATTTCGCAACCTCCATAATGTTCACTTCCCTCTACGACTCGCTCATCCCAGCCACAATTTAGAGAGAGACAGGACTGCCATCAAATGGCAATAAACTTAACAACTGCTAATGTACAGACTTCTTCACGAAATTCAAAACAGAAGGGAATGTTTAGTGACATTTCCTGTCCGTCTCTGTGTTTTTAGTGGCTTGAAAGTTAGGTTACCAAAGCTGAAGTTGCTACTGTGTTATACATTATAAACTTTTCACGGACGTCTGCTGATACATGTTCTAATTTTAAGTTTATTTTGATATAAGTGTGATTCTAATTCCTTAAACTGAAGAAGTTCTTTGGAGATTTTCTGAAAAGAACCGCTTAAACTTAGCGGACACGAACAAAGATGTAAATATATAAAATGCATATTAGCTATATAGCTAATTTATTTTAATGAACCATAATTATTTTTTCTATGTAATCCCGAGCACACTGGTGGATTTGCTACATCTTGGCACCTTCTACAATAATGAGGAAGTGGGCTTGGTACTTTGTGAATGGTTACGGTTTAAAGGCCCTGATTTATGCAGCGGCGGAATTTTTAAACTTTTGTCTAGATGGAAAATAATGCTTCATTGGGCTTGAGAATCATATTGATTAAACATGATAATTCAATTAAATAAACCAGATACATTAAACTTTAAATTTTGTGATTTAGGGGAACTTCTTTATTGAACAACTTTCCTACTAAAGGATGAGCATTATGTTTTCTACTTTCTTGACGTTCAGGTGACCGTGCATCGTGATAAATTCTTATAATAAAATCAAGTACGAGTAGACGCACTAATTCTCAAACTTATTTTTGGAATAAAACTCTACATGTTTCGGACAGAGGAACTGTCCGAAACATGTAGAATTTTATTCCAAAAATAAATTTGAAAATTAGTGCATCTAGTTGGTTTTATTATAAGAGTTTTCTACTCTCTTGTAATAATAGTCAATTCTGAGAAATGCACCTATAAGATAGTATTTCACAGTAGACTTTTAGATAAAATATTGAGGCTAATTAACTTGTATTCTATCATCACTTTTCTCTTTTTATCCTATCCATCAGCAATTATCGTGACGTAATACTGCTCAGTTGCCTTGCGGGTTGTTTTAAGAAATTAGCTAATTGTTTTACATTCGTTGTTCCGTGCATCATTATAATTGTTTCAAAATAATAACCAACACAATGACACTTATGGACTATCCTTTATTTTCAGGGGTAGTCTTCATTCACTCTCTACATGTTTCGAGCTTTCGGGAAGCTCATCATCAGGAGTTCATTTTTGCGGTAACCGAGGGTTACAGCAAAAGATTACACACTATACCAGAGGCTGACTGTACAGGAAAAATGAACTCCTGATGATGAGCTTCCCGAAAGCTCGAAATATGTAGAGAGTGAATGACGACTACCCCTGAAAATAAAGGATAGTCCATAAGTGTCATCTTGTTGGTTATTATTTTGAAACAATAGCTAATTGTGTTCATGAAATAGTTTCTGGGGGACACACAATAGCGCAGTTGGTTAAGGCACTGCGCTACAAACCGGAAGGTCTCGGGTTCGATTCCCGATTGGGGACTTAATCCTTCCGACCGCACTATGGTCCTGGTGTCGACTTAGCTTCTAAAAGAAATGCGCACCAGGAATATTTCCTGGAGTGTAAAGAGGCCCAATGCGTAGGGCTGACAAAGTTACCATGTTCATGTGCCGATTGTCTTTAAATCAGGGAACCTCAACCTCCCGGAATCCTCAGGGCCTGCCCAGGCCTGTCAAGGGATAGCTTAACCTTTACCGGTAGTTACTTGCAAAAAAAATTCTAACTTAAGCTTTGTTCACGGAGGAATCTTTTTCTCTTGAAAGAAGATAATGTGTGCACCAACATAACCTAATTGAGGCTGGTAATTTTAAAATATCCCCATTGTCTAATCGCCACGCCATGAACAGCTACAGAACGTGTGGAAGTAAATTTCCGTCATTCTGTAGATGAACGTTGGATGGCAGACAGTCTCCAATAGCGGGCTCCAAATCTACAAAGGAGAAAGCGACTGTGCCTCGAGCACGCACTGGATATTTGCCTTGGTGTGTTTCAGAGCTCATCTGAATACACTAGTGAGGAAAAAGTTGCCAGCTTTTGCCAGAGAAGGGAAAGCGCTTGTCACATAACCTTACAAACAGCCATGCAAATGCTTCAGGTTAATGTGTGTGTTACAAATATCTTAGATTTATGGCATGTTTGCTGCAATGAAGGTATTTATTTTTGCTGGGTTTTAGAATGGCGGCACCCCCTTCAAAAGTATCTGCTTTATCTTTGTAATCAGCTGTTCTAAGATAGAGGCTGAGTTAAGAAAAACTTTTTCTCTAATTTACGGATTAAGTGGCTTATTCTATTGAGCGGATTTGTTCTTCAGAAGCCTAATTATTGTCAGATTTGAGGTTCTCACAACAGCGTTGCGAATATTTCAAGCCTTCTTCGATTATTATAAAACACATCAAGAAAAAATAACTACTATTATTATGAAAGCATTGTCTGTGTTTAAAATAGCTCGTAACTTGTTTCAACCTGGACCGTCGTCGTCGTCGTAGTCATCATCATTATCATCATCATCATCATCATCATCAGGCTGAACTGGTACCCAATATAAAAGGAAGGCAGTTGGTTCGTTTTGGATGTTACATCATGTTGACTGGCATATAGTTTAACGATGTTTCAGAAGTTCGTAGCACCTTCATCTGCAGGGTCAAGCAGCCCAGGAAGATTTGTACATGGACTACTTACCATTTACTACTATTAACCAATCTAGAAGACTAACATCCCAGCAGACGTGGTTTTTCCAGCTAGAGTTTTCTCAGATAGCCATATCCTCGAGCCATGTGGAAACAGAAATGATGATTACGTTCAGAGAAGCTTCTCTCTTGGAGTTTTTCTATCATTTGACATATAAATGATGCACAACATTTTCGGAAGCCGGGTTTGCTTACGCGCTTATGTGAGAGGGATGGGGAAATGCACCTTCTGTAGTGAATGCTTACAAAGTGCTACTGTCCGCCACTGGGTAATATATTCACACAAAATGAACCTAAAACCAGGTCGTGACCGTGGGCTGTAACAGAAAATTAGCTGCATTGATATATGGATTATTTAAACACAAAAATCTCACTAGTAATTATACTTTTAGCAGAAGGGAATAGAAACAATTGGAATATTGACAGTTTTGAACCTCCAGAATATATACAGCACTTTCAAACTTATTACATTTTTGAAACAAGGCTGTACTATATACAAACACTATATACTTTAATGCAAATTACATTTTATATATTTTATCTTGTTGTAAATACCATCTATGGTAAGTCTGGGCAGTGTCATTTGTTGAACAGGGAATGTCTCCTTGATAATGACAGGCATTGATTGAAATATGTGGGACAGTTATTAAATGACATTAAAAATGTATGTTTACCGTGATGTTACATCCGCTTGTGTAATACTTGAAGTAGGTCTTAATATAATCGATAAGATAAAACGTGTGTAAGTTCGTACGTTTGTCGTTATAAAATTATCAGATGTATTATTTCAGTTTATTTTCGGCGAAAGGTGGGCGGATAATGGGCGCATTTATTTGTGATTAAGCTTACATAAAAGGTAAATCAGGAAAAACTCTGTGACCAGGGTTCGGATCAATACTGAATTGTGCGCTAAATAGCCATGCTAATTGATACAACGGCCTCACATAAAGTATAAATCACGCTACGAAGCTCACTGTGTTTACGTCATAACGTCCCTGCTGTCAGTTTTACAGCCACACCTTCACCTTCACCCTCATGACTTCACCCTACAAGTATAAAAACCTGTTCTATTTGTAATACAAACAGCTTTACAATTCATAGAATTAATCGCCTTCAAAAATAGGTTCTGAATCTGATGATAATGTTGAGGCCATGAATTTGAATGTGGTGAGATCTGTCAACTAAGTGGTTCGATTCCTAACGCGTAGAAAAAATATGTAGGTTCTCCGAAAATCCCGATCCTCTCTGAGACTATCAATCCTCCTGTCCACGGGGTATCTGGGTGGGGGAGTGGGAGTGGGGGCTCTTTTCCCGATTGTAGAGTTACTGATATATGAAGCTAATCACTTACTTTCGTAGATGATTGACGTATATATCTGTCACATTAAACATCACCACATCGCAAAAGAGAAGACTTTTCTTGTTAATTTTGTGCGGTCAGTTACAGGTAGCTATATCTGCCGGTTTTAAGTTATCAGAAAAATTGCAATAAAAAACAAGACGGGCAACGTACGTATAACGTAACATGAAGCGCGTTCGTGCAACCATTGTTATAGTGGAAAAACAATGATTATTACATATTGTGAGTATGTGTGTGTGTGTGTGTGTGTGTGTGTGTGCGTGTGTTTGTGTGTTGCCTTTTGTACCCAACATGCAATACACATGAGTCATATTGTCATCTGTGGCCATTCCGACTATACTGTATTTTCTCCCGTTATCTCATAAAGAGCATGATTCTGGAAAAAGTTACTGAACATGAAATATTTGTTTTGATTTTCTGTACAGCTTTTGTCTGGAACATTTCTCATTCTAAGAAGAACTGAGCAAAATATAATCAAAACTTTATATTGGTCTCCATCTAAATTACCCGCTATTCTTGCCCGATTTTAATGAAATTTGAATATTTTCGAAAAACACTAAAATCTCAAATGTCATGAAAATCCGTCCAGTGGGAGCCGAGTTGTTCTAGGCACACGGGCGGACTTCCAGTCATTAGGAAGCAAATTGTCGTTTTTCGCAATTTTACGACCGCTCCTCAAAACTGTGCTATTTGAAATGCATGGATTGTGATAAGATTTTAAATTACGCAATGTTAGCCTAAATAATGACTGTTATAAATTATAATTTTATTGTGAAATTATATTTCCTACACAGAGATGATTATTATTATTATCATCATCATATCATCATCATTACTATTATTACCCAGGTCGAAGGAACACAGAAATTAAAAATCCTGACCCTGTTCGGCAGGACCTCGTTAGTGAATTCCGAGTGTAGCATACCGCAGGCTAATAATACAAAGTTAAAATTAAAATGATAACCAGTGAAGTAATGTGCTAAACACAATATGAGCTGACAAATGGTAGTCGTACGTCATTATTCGTTGCTGTGTACAGGTGACCTGTGTTCAAAATCGAAACACAATAACATAAAAACTAACCGAAATAGCGGTAGCAGTAGTGTAAGCGTCATTTCACGGTCCAGTAGCACGCAAGCTTATAACAACATCGTTGTGGAATGGGGGAAGCTCTTACAATAGAGTTATTGTCGGACAGATTCATTCTGCACGTTGCAGCCAAAGCAACAACGGTGGTCGGCATTTGTTCCAAGCCCTGAACACGGTTCGTTACTACCAAAACTGAAAGCTTTAAATGCTGCTCCGGAAACATGCACGTTATTACATGCAAAGCTTTAATAAACTTCACAGAATCCTATTTGGTGCCAACAAAAATTCACATTTAGTTTTTATTCCACAAGGGCTGTGTTATTGTGTGTAGCCATCATTAACGAATTTTCATAAATTAGGTATATCAGTAACTTTTGAACCAGGTTTGGAATTCTCAAGTAAATAGGCGAAGGTGATACAGCTCAGATCACCAGCAAAACGAAGTCACTTCAGGGTTATAAAAAACCTATTATTGATCGGTCTCGCTGTAATAATGAATTCGCCATTTATTGGTGAATGTGGTCTGTGGGTTTTAATTAAATCTGGATTTGTACACGCAGCACTTGAAGGAGTGTGGATAACCCGAACAGGGGCTGTCGGTAAACTACGTTTTCTACTAGTAATATCCAATATTTCTCTGTATCAGTGGTTCACTTACCAGTCGTATTCCCCTTCAGGAGTAGGTCGGCTGTGAGGATAACATCATTCCTCTTACGAATGGTAATGTGCGACGACCGTTGTGAAGCAGATCTCAAATGTAGCGTGAATCACACTTGACTTGTAGTGGCAATGCTTTTGTTAATTTATTTTTAATTGCCATAGGTTGTTGTAACTCTCGTTGCTTTTCATAAATACGTACTTACTGTTATAACCGAATCCTCTCCTCTGATATTGTAGTGTAACTTCAAGGACATCAACGGCTAATCTTGTCGAATATCCATCGCGAAGTTCTATTCTTTGAATCTCAGAAGAGTAAAATCAGTTTTAATTAGATGTAAAGATTTAGGTCGTAACCCACAGCAAACGGATTGTAGTCCCATTATGAAGACAAGACTGTAATGTGGTATGGGGAAATAATCAAGATTTATTTTAAGAATCATACGGATCACATAAACAAACCCCGGAACTTCAAATCTGTAGCATAGTCGCTATACTGACAACGCTGTCCTTTAGGAGCAAGAGATTTGTCTCTTTTCCAAAAGGTCTGGACCGGCTCTGGGACCTACCCAGCTTCCTGTTCCGTGGGCAACGGGGTTATTTCTCGGGACTGTAGTGGCCGACGACTGATGGTGTCTACTAAACTCCATCTAGCGCCGAGGCTAAGAATGAGTGCAACTATAACTCTACCCCCCAATAATGCAAGGATGGCCTAGACAGGGACTGACTGACCTGTACCCTTACACAAAAGTAATCTGCATGGACAAAATTCAGAGACTTTAGTGCTAAAGCTGATGGCAATTTTATTAACCACTACGTTTTAATCCTTCAATGCGGGCCTTCGTGTTCATTACGCACCTTTAATTTCTCACATGCTGCCATTTGCGGCGCACTGTAAGTTCGTAAAGGCATTTAAGGGTAATATAAATTTAAAACCCCTATGTCCTGGGTAGTAGTTGATACTTAAACCCTAGCGCCAAGGAAAGTTTAAAGGGCTAACTAGGGACATCGGCGCCATCTTCAGGCTCGTTAATGGCAGGTTTCGAGTACAGGAAAAAAAAACTCCTTTTAAGGATGTATCTGTGCTAAAACTGGTTGCGAGGAGCTGCGATCTGAACACTGCTGGGGTTCATACTGAACGGATCGGTGTCGTAGGGCATACACTTGAACGCACCGATGCTGTTGGTAACTTCACTTGTGTTGTTCATCCGAATAATGTTTGGTTATAATCTTCTCCAAAATATTATTCGGGTGTCAAATCAAGAAGCACGAGACTCAAAAAGCATGTAGAACGCATGGAGGAGAGGAGAGGAGAGGTTTATACAAGGTTTGGTGGGGAGCCCGAGAGACCAAATAGAGGACCTAGGCATGAATAAGATAATAAAGTTAATATGTATCGGAAGAAATGGGATGGGTGCACGGACTGGATTGAAGGGGCTCAGAGTAAGGACAGGTGTCGGGTTCTTGTGAATGTGGTAATGAACCTACGGATTCCATAAAATGCGTGGAATTTCTTGACTAGCCGAGGACCAGTTTGCTTCTCAAGAAGGACTCTGCTTCATGGAGTTAGCCTTAATACTGAAGATGTAGTCTAGCGGAAAGTTTCTGGTGAAATGAATAGAAACTTTCAAGTGAAGAAATGGTTTGAATTTCCGAAGAAGGCTACGCTACCGGATACGGGTTGAAATGTGGCGGGTTATCTTGCCAATAATTCGCTGATTCAGATGTCTTCATTCGGTGCGAACCGCCAGACAATTTTAAATGTTTCTTTCCTAGAAGGAACCGTAGCTTATCGCTTTTAAACTGACACTTCATGGAGCAGCATCCTTCTTGAGAAGCTAACAGGTTCTCTGCTATTCAAGAAATTTCCCGCATTTTATGGAAACCGAAGGTTCAGTATTGCATCATCATGATCTTTTAGACATAACGTCTGATCACATTAAGATTCCGGTATTCAGGGACATGTGACTTCATGTGCACTTATGTATAGTTACTAACATTTCGTAGGAATTGCTGCCTTTATCTTCAAGAATTTGAATTGGCATAATTTTTCATAACTAACAAAATGGTCTGTATTTTGTCCAATATTGAGAGTCTGTTCTCTTATATTCATTTGTTCGGCACTACGACATACACATTATTTCATACGTCAATATCTTTTAGTTTATGTGTAGCCTACAAGCGAACATCAAATGAAACAGGAAACTGAACGCTTGGAAACAGAAGGGAGATATTATTTTGCCTCTTTTTTTAAATATCCTGGATTTTTGTTAAAAAATAAACGTTGACATGAACTTTGAATGTATTTTCTCTCTTAAAACTTTCCCATCAGGAACTGTAAAGTGCCATAAGACACAAAGAAAAGGTTCAGAAAGATCGAAGAAAGAAAGAGAGTTTGGGGTTTGAAGACCAGCAAAAAATTAGTGAAGGTCTAACGAGGAAGATAAAACTACGTAAATGGAAATGAAAACTTGCCTAAATATTAAGCACGGAGGCAGAACAGGAATAAACAGGAGTAATAACTAGAATTCGACTGAGCTACGGGCTGGACGGTCCTGGATCGAATCCCGGTGGGGACGAGATTTTCTGCCTAGCCAGACCGGCCCTGGGGCCCACCCAACCTCCTGTAAAATGAGTACCGTGACTTTGCCGGGGGTAAAGTGCGGCCGGGGAGTGCTGCTGACCACTCATCCCCTTCTAGTGCCGCGGTCATGGAAGAGCAGAGCTATACCTCTACCCACCCTCTGGGCCAGCCGGGCCTGTAACGGGAACACAGTAACTAGAATTGGATGGAAATGAAAGAAAGGGAATAGACGATAATAGCACACGGAAAATATAGGTTCAAGCAGAAGTGGAACGTGACAGACAATTATTCTGTCAAACAAAAGGCACTGAACTTTCTTGCTGACTGTACTTATTTAACTTACACATATATCTTATGTCAAATGTTTGTCCGTATAACAACATCAACAACGACGATGAAAACAACAACAACAACAACAACAACAACAACTGCAACAACAATAATATTTCAGACTTAAATGCTTTCTTATTACCTTTTGAGTTGTTTCAGTGGCTGAGGCCTAGAATGAGAAATAAATAAATCCCCGCGTTAAGTGTTCCTTTGTTCCATAGCGTAACCTCAAGCTCTGTCAGGTACACGTTGACTCTGCTTAACTGCTTTTAATTGAAACTTTTATTATATTCTAACCAAACAAATTTCCCCCTTGGTTTTGCACACGAAGATTAATTATTCTGTACTGTGTGCATAATGAAATACCTTATTCCTTTTGGGAAAGTCTTAACAAGGTAAATATGAAGAAAGGTGAATGACCGGCGCAAAACTGCTTCAACTGAAACATTCTCTTAGCGGTAACTTAACCTGAATTGTATTTCACAAGAACCGGTTCATATCGCACAAAAAAACTCCGTTTAGAAATCAATCAGTTATTACTGTGTTGGGAGATAATCGTTCTTTGTTCTGAGAATTATACAAGACACAAAACTGCACTGAGTGACCAGAACGTCGAAATTATCAGTGTTAACCACTAAAGTTCAAAATGTTAACTTGATAGCAGTCAAAGTTCGAGAGTGTTCGGCTGCAGGTTTCTTAGCTTTACTTTTGTTCCCACTAAACAGGGTTTTTATGGCCCCTGAAGTCATCCGGGATGTGGCAGTATTTCTGTTCTTGAAGTTCTGTATGAAAACGAACGGCTTGCCTTCTACACGCAAGTCGCTAGTTTTCTGGCTTACGCGTCGTATGAGAAAAAATATTGGTGGATTGTTCAGTTTTATGTATTAAAGACACTTTGTTAAGTACACAAATGGTCTACCGTCCAATGAGATGGACTAAAATAAAAGTCGAAATGAAACGGAGGAGAAATGTAAGACTTTGTCTCAGCTAATCTTGAAATTAATGTGGAAATATGTCCTTCAAAATGGTCGTTTCCACTTGTGGAGGTTTAAGGGCGCAATAACCTGCTTATGGGTAGGTTTGAGAAGGAGATATTTTTGCGTGGACTGCTATAGAATGTATACTGCAACGGTAAATCACATACAATCTCTACGCAGTCAGATATGTATTTGTACACAGACGCATTCTTCATAATACAGAGACGCTGGACCGACAAAAAATGAAAAAGAACAGGGACAACAGTGAATGTCGCATGCAAAGGAAGCTTTTCCACCCGTCATTTTGGACACGCGCGCAGTAGGTTCGTCAGCCTTAACTCAGGCTTTGTCACGTTAGACTACAAGTTGTATGGCTGAAATTGTAAGGCTGCGAGGAAAGGTAGCGTTATAGCGATTTGGAAGTCACATTTTTGAGTTTGAATACCGAACACCGCACACAATTTTATCTTTTTAAATCCAAATTTCATAAATATGCCTATGTATTAGATAATCAAAAGAAATTCAGTTGCGTAAACCCTACTGTAAGGAAAGTGTAAGTTCAGAGAAAAATGAATGTTATCCTGAGGTGCAGTAGGCTGCTGATTGCAAGTGAGGTATCGCATGAGATAGTACACAGTACCTACGGAGGCATTCTTTCCTTTCAGTATATCATACTGTTTCACGAAACGCCCGTCAATGTAACTTCAATTACGCCATGCACTACACTCTGAACGTAATTTAAGAAAACTGAAAAACTCTCAGGATTGTTGTGTGGATGTATCGTGCCGAATTTCACCCAGATCGGACAACACACATGGAAAGTGCGAATAGACAAGCATGCGCACTGTTAATTGAGGTTTTCGCTGTCACTGAACCTATTTTCACGAGAAAATCACTATCGGTTGCCAAATTTTAGTAAAATACAAGGAATTTCAGGAAAATTCGACGGAGGGTTTAGACACTGATTCTATGTCACAGAAGGACGGTTGTAAGTTTTCTCCAAATGGGGCGTTCTTTTTAACTACGTCAAGAACGCCTAAAACTGGTAGAAAGCCCGTTGAAATTTGAAATGCAAAATCCGACAGTTCGTCTTTCTCTGTAGCTATAATTTTCATAGATAAAGACTTCCACTTATTCAGTCATATGGTACAGCCTTTCGGAGTACCAAAGACCACAGTTTCACCGAATAATCTACGCACTTCATTAATTCTCGAAGTTCTTGAGAGACAGCTTTATAGAACCAGCTGTGCTACTATTCTGAGACAAACTTTTTTTTTTTCCGGAAGGCCGAGTCAGTAAAACGGACCGAAGTGTACACATCATATTTCTCAACAGCTTTAAAACGAAGGACGCTTTGGGGAATCCCTGCAGCCTAACCCGCTTAATCCTAATTATAAGACTGACTTGTTATGGCGGATTAGGTTAATGACACAATTTAAACTTGTAGGTTAATGTGGATAATTTGATTGATATACCGTTAGGATGCTTCGTTAGATGCGCAGACAGACAGACAGACAGACGTACAGACAGATAGATAAATTATATATATAGGTAAATGACACAAAAAGAAAGAAAGAAATAAAGAAAAATAGATAAGTAATTAGGCAGACAGGCAGGCAGGCAGGTACGTAAGTACCAAGTTAGGTAGTTGACAGCGAGAGAGGTAGATGGATAACCAGAAAAGTAGGAAAGTTTGAACAACATTGTGTGAACTTACATTTCAAAGTTTTGTTTTAAAAGTATATTCCCTTATGCATTTTATTAAAATAGTCTGCCAATATTTAAGGATTAGTTAAGAAACCGAAAGTAAACATCGTTTTACTGTCCGTCTCTGCAATAACTTAATCACTTTGATCACATTTTTTCTTTATTTTTCGTAAGTTACGTGGAGCAGTAGGACATACTACGGTAGCTAACTTTACCTCCGTCATACAGAACTCTAAGTTATCCTTTATTAGAATACTATTCTCTGTAGCACCCTGCATTCACACTAAACCTAGCCTAAAATTCCCTAATTGTTTATTACTGCTTTCAATATGCCCGGATTATTTTAAGGGACGCACACCCTCTTTATCATAACGGTTCTTTTTCGATCATTGAACATAAACTTTAATATACCACGTTGACTATATTACTGTTTTGTAAAAACTTCGCACCTTAAGCCAACAACAAATAACACTGTAATAAACATGCAAATAAACCATTTACTAGTTGTATTATTCTGCAGTGATTGGCAGAACTGTTGCCTTTTCGCGAGGTACCACTTCTAAATTTTCGCGCCAAATACAGTCTATTCTGAGAACTGTTATGATTTTCTTCAATTAGGATGAATAATGTAATAGTACTCTAAGACATATTCTTTCCATATTCCTTAAAATTCAGTTCCCACACTGAAAAGTATCGGGAGCTGGGCAACGGATTTATCCGAAAATCTTTCGTTAAATCAACCAAAAGCCAAACACAGTGAAATTCTATAATAAGTCTAGATCTATTGCACGTGACGTCATATATTGTAATCATTTTATTCAGCTCTAGGTTGTTACCTTACAAGAATCTGTGCCCATGTTAACACTCTTAAGTTATTAAATGAAACATGTCGCCCCACTATATCTAATAGCCCCATAATTGTAATAAACACCACATACGTAGGATGAGTTATTGTGTGTGCTGTTCATTTAGTTTTACATGGACCATGTTATGGGGGGGGGGCGAAAGCTTTAGGCTTGATAATATTATTTTGAAGTTACATAGAGAGCCTATACGTTGTTACAGAAGAAAGTAAGAATAAACATTCTGCGCTGACGTTTCGTTGTCGCTGCCACTGTAGAGGTGATGATGTCACAGACAGTAGTCTGTTGACAGGCAGCGAAGAAGAGAGCACTCTGGAATCTTTCATACCTCTGGAAGACTCGTCATTATTAATGTGAGTCAGTTATCTTGCACTTCTTTTCCTGCCTTCAGGACTTGGCTGTTCCCACCAGGAATATGGAACTCCCTTCCTTTCCCCGCATTACACTTGTCACTCACTCACTCACACACTGACTCACTCACTCATGTTGAATCGTTGTCGAAACTTGGTTACTAAAAATATATTGTGTTCTAGCAAAAAAAAAAACGCTTTCTCACTTTCTTGCAATACTTGAGCATTTATACTGGCTTAACTATATTCTTAATACAAGCCCCATTTCTAACACACTTAGTGCTTGCTAGAGGGGTCGGTTATATAAAATAAGTGACAGACACTGTGCTCAGTATCGAGTTAATGACACTGAACTCCATTACATACTTTTCTTCCCAAAGCGGAACGTCATTCGTTCTATGAGCCAACAAGTCTGCACTTGCTGAATTTACTGAAAGGTGTTACTTGAACTGCAATTGGCGTAAGTAAAATTTATATTCCGCTGGAAATTTAATTTTATTTACATTATAAATAGGCCTATATTTCAGCATAATAATTGCTGATATTCTATAGAGTGATATATATAAGTATCTGTAAGAATATAGTACGTTTATTTTACAATTAGGAATTTTGAAAACCCGCCCACTGTTAGCAGACAGTGAGCTGGGAGTCAGTTTTTCCATGCAATCGGACGGACGGACGTCGCGAATGTAACATTTGGTTTGCTCAACGTTATGACAAACCCCGGAGTAGATGTGAGAGTTGTGTTTTAATTCCACTGAATGTGGGGTGACGTAGACCGCTGCATAAAAATACCCACCGCCTATATATCTCTCCTATTTAACAGTGATAATTGTAGATAGACTTTCCCGTGGAATCATAAACTAAAATAAATTATACAATAACATACATAAAAATCCGTCAAGATTGTTACATATTTTAGGAACCCGCTTCTTCTGCTTATCGTGGCCACGAAGTTGTGAATATTTTGATCTCGTTATTTTAATTCTAACAAAGGTGTGTTTTTCACGGGAGATTCTGCGTCATTAGATCTAAATGTACCTGCAAACATTATAAATTAATATGCTGTATTCTCCAAAGATGAATATTTAGTTTTATGTTCAGTGGCGTGCTTTCAGGCGTCGTGGAAGTTAAATATTAACGCTGTGACCTTTCAAAAACTGTCAGTCATCTCCCGGTTTCGTAACTCGTTTACATCGTTTTTGTAAGACTAGCGAAGGAAAACGACTCTGGAGTCTGAGATGTTGGCCCTTCGTTCACCCCAATCGTAGGCACAGCAGCATAACACGTATTGATGTGGTTTCAGAAGTCGGTCCCATATTTATTGTTTTAGTCGATGTTATGAAACCAGTATGTAACTTTCATCCCAAGTAGAGGATTACTATGTTGACTAGAGAACCGTGGACCAGAGGACCTGGGACTCACCCTGCAGTTAAGGGGTTCGTCTGGTATACAGATGGGTCCAAGACACTTCGGTAACCAGGGCCGGAGTCTATGGTCAATCTTTGCGAAAATTTCAGTATCTCTCTAGGAAAATATGTTAGAGGTTTCGTGTCGAGATATACGCCATCTTGGTCTGTGCTTTAGAAATTCAAATGTACGCTATACCAAAGCAATACATTAGTATTTGTTCTGATGGTCGGGCTGCTTTGTAAGCTCTTCAGACTGCCAAAATAAAGTTCCTATTGGTATAACAGTGCCAAAAGGCGTTAAATGACATTTCCACCCAATGTTTCGTGAGACTATTTTGGATCTCTGTACATTCTAGGTTACGTGGAAATGAAACTGCCGATGGGCTCGCAAGGGAGGGAATTGTTCACCAGTTTGTTGGACGGGAATCGGCCATGAGGGTCTCTAGGCAGAATACAAGAAAAAAAAACGCTGGATTTACAACCAGTCTATGGAAACGTGGCGGTGTCTTTACTGTAGGCCTACTTAGAGGGATGCTCGAGAGCTGATATCAGGCTCTAGTCCTACTGCGAAGACTAGGCTACTGTCGTCTAACAGGTTACAATCTAGGGTTGTTACTGGCCTGCTTACTGGACATAACACTATACGAAAGCATCTCTACATAATGGGGCTGATAGACTGTCCTTTTTGTAGGACGTGTGGAGGAGAAGATGAAACCTCACCTCAATTTTTGTTTGAGTGTAAAACTTTGGCGACACTCAGTCATACCTGTCTTTAACGTTGCACCGTGCATTTCGTAGAATCGTTTAATTAGCATACCAGTTAATGTACATATATAAAAATTCACATTAAAACACTTAAAATCGCTCCAACATGTTTCGATCCTAAGATCATCTTCAGGGAGCTACACTATTCCCTGCTAAAGTCACATTTTTAAAAATGTGACTTTAGCAAGGAACAGTGTAGCTCCCTGAAGATTTATCTTAGGACCTAAACATGTTGGAGCGATTTTAAGTGTTTTAATGTGAAATTTTATTTATGTGCATTAGTTGGTATGCTAATTAAATAAATAAATAAATCAGACATACCTGTTTGGGTTCCTTTTTCTTCGACCCTAAGGATGTTAGAAGATTAAGTTTAGAGGTAGTGTGGAAATTTACTGAAGGAAAACGGCTCCCACGAATTGGACATTGGTTTAGCGGACACCAAGGGCCTGTCAAAGAGCCTACGTGCATCAGGACCGAAAGGGCTCGCACCCACTTACTATTCTGTTATGCGTATATAATATATATGGGTAAAACTGTGACTGTATATTAAATGAGAAATGTCGATTATGTCACGGGAATAGAAAGGTACCTCGCATTTGTGTATAATGGAAAACTCTCTTATATTTTGATTTATTTTCTCGTAAACAAGCGCTTCTAATTTCATGCGTAAAACATTGTTTGGCGCACCAAATTTATGGACGGTAATTACTCCAAATTTTTAGTACAGGCGTGTGACGTACTGCAGTTGAGGCTGACTCTTGCTATTTAGTTTTTAACACGGTTCATTAAAAACTGATGTAAATGTTTTAGGAACCTCTGTTGATGCAGAAATACGAACATGAAATAATGATTATATTATTGTTATACTAATTATTTACTATTTTCCTAAACGTGTTAGGTTTGATACAGCGTTGTTCAGTATTAAAGTTTTCTGACAATGAAGTATAATTGCATGGCTGGTGGAACTTGACCGTTTCTGCCCGACCACATTGACCCTGGCCGCACCACCGCCAATTCTGTTGCAGAATGCTCCAGTTGGTTCAGAATTATGTCATTCTGCTTCCGGTGTTTCAGGGAAGCTGTATTAAATTTAGGAATGACTGGCTGATTTAGGAGCTTGGACAAAGATAAATTTATCCCTGGGATTAACCTGAAAAAATTTTCAAGTCGACGCCTACCTACGATTCCAATTGTAGCTGATTCGATTATCATTACACAGTGCATGATTAATATAGCTGATTTGTCATTACTAACATTCCAGTTCTTTGACATAAAACTCATTGCTTTTCTTTCATCGTGTTCGTTAGACGTGTAGGTTTTACATGACACTTGAATTTAGTTTACTAAAGGTATAATAAGCTGCTCGCAGTTATACTGATCTATACCTGCTGGTCACAGAGCACACGTTGCTTGTGATACTGGAAGCCCAAGTGTGCCAAAAGACAAATATATTCAGATGGGAGAACACGCTACGATAAATGAGTTACACCCCATATTTCAAAGTTCTAAAAGTGTGGGAATTGTGGGTGACCCGGAAGAATGCCACCTCGTGACGTTTTTCCGCGGCGACTGACCTGTGTGAATATTAATATTTTTGGGTGAGTTCAAATTACCCCATTTTCTCAGTGAGTATTTGACATGTGGTTCAACTCAAGATTTCTTTGTACAAATAATGACGCTCGAGTCTATGCACAAGCCGTGGGCAGAGTATTAACGATAGTCCGGCGCCTGGAAGCTTTGAACAGCCTACACAGGAATTGGTCAGAAGTGGACGTTAGTTCAATTATCTCTTAATTTCAAGTTGAGAGAAGTGCGTCCTGATGAAGGACTACTGTATTTTAAGTTGAGTGAAGTGCGTCCTGATGAAGGACTACTGTATTTCAAGTTGAGAGAAGTGCGTCCTGATGAAGGACTACTGTATTTCAAGTCCCCTTTCTTAAATATACATAATTCTCACTTCTATCTATGCGTTCCAGGTTTTGTTTCTTCATCACAGATTAGATTTTCCGAGATACGAACAAAAATGCGGCCAGTCACAAGGACCCTGCATTCTTTGAAAGGAAACAGACGGAAAAAATCTTAGATTAAGTTGTTCTAGTATTTGAGCCATTAATACACCGCTTTGTAGTTTAAGTATAAACCATTATTCGAAATGATTGTCGGGGTTTTAACAACTTGTCATACACAATACACTTGGGATAGGTGTATGTAGTTGCACCGATGGATCTAAAAATTCTCAAAGTTTTCTTTTGTGATGTACGATGTGCAGTAGTTATGCATTTCTCCGCTTGGATTGCAGTTTACTACGATGGTGGCTAACTGCAGTGAGAAGGCGTTTTGTGTGCTTGCATTTCATTATCGTGTTGATGTTTGTAGAATCACAAAGGGTGCACATATAGAGCGCCTGTAAGGTACGTAACACAAGCTTGAAGTATTATTCTATTAAATAAAGAACACATATACTGCTATCTCAAGGGTACTGTGTATGACAAGTTGTTAAAACCCCGACAATCGTTTCGAATAACCCTGTATATGTAAGTTACAAGCGTTTTTCTAACTGTTTATTATGAACTGCATTGAACAAGAGAATATCCTGTTTCATTTTCGTTGCTATAGCTACAAGCACGATTGTTCTGTGTCATGGTTTGTGCATACTTTAATGAGTAAGGAATTGTCGTGAATATAATGCAGAGGAACCTTTATACACTGCGCAGTACGTACTGTAGTCTTCTTGCGCACGACTTAACACACTCATCGCAAAACGGGGAGTGAACGCAGACCTTTGGCATTAGTAACTTTGATCTTACTAGGGGGAGCATATGAACTGCATTTCTTATATGACACTGCTAAACGTTATTTAAGCTTTGTTGGATATTATTACATAATTGTGCAGTTGTTCTTGCTGCAAAAATAAAGAAGTTTTCATGTAGCTAAATGCAAAATTTGTAGACAGTAAAATTTTCATTTTTAGTCCATAAATTCTAATTTTTCTATAACATGAAGTAAGTGAAAACCAGAAAATCAGCAAGGGGCATAAAATATCGTTTTATGCTTTCATGAATATACTCTGTACGTATTGATAATTTAAATATTAAACATCACGCAGGGAACTTGCAAAACATAGGTACAGCTGGTTCTGTGTGAAGAGGAAACTTGCTGATTGCTCATTTTCCAATGTGTATTAGACATTTTGTTTACATAGGACTTCGTTTGTAAAATGTGTATCTCAATGGTAGTAGTAATTTTGCTGTAACATTCGTGTGTGTAACAGTACAATGCAGACAAGACTTCTTTCAGTATTAATTATATGTAATAGGCTCGCACTTCTCTTGTAACTCATAAGCCGCATGGAGCAGCGTAGACCACTGCACAAAATTTTATGGAAGGACTGGCATAATTATTGGAGTTCAGATTATTGTTTGCTTTTTCATTTTTGCAGAGCTTTGGCTAAGAAGTAGGACAGCCTTAACGTAAAATATTTAAAATGCATTGACATTACTAAGAATTGTATAAATTCCTTTGTACCAGTATGGGATGTAAGTGTGGATGTAGAGAGATGGAGAAGATTTCCGTAGCCTGACATATGCATACAATTCCATGTAGCTAAATCCTTCAGAAATTAATTGTTACTCAAGTACTCAAGAATTTTCCAATTCATTTTCGAGTTCGGGGGCTCATGACATTGTCTAAAACAGCTCACAATGTAATTTACTACGTTCCATAACAAACTATAAATTCTCGAGTGGTTGAAAAAAGTAACATTTTTTGTTGTAAAATCTATCCAGCTGTGGCATATCATATTGAAATTAACACACGAGTACGTGCTGCCGTCAGCACTTGTGTCAGTTTTAATAACAATTAAGTAAGATTGTATCAAATATATTGTGATTTGTAGGCTGTTTCTGTCTGACTTACTTCTTCTCACAGAGATTCATCTTCCGGGACTTTAAGCGCGTTAACCAGTAGTTACCAGCATTACTACAATCCTTCGAAAAGCCCAAAGGTATTTACGAATCGACACGGTATATTATTTCAGAATCTTCGAGAGTCACTATTCTTTATTAAATTTATGTGGCTAACTTTCCACTGAAATCCAGGCTGAATCTTTCTTAATTTTCTCATTCCGTCACTGTGCATCTCATAGGAGAATAATAATAATAATAATAATAATAATAATAATAATAATTAACTGCAATTGGGTTGTCACCCGGTGGCAGTGGTTATTTTACATGCATACAAAATGTGGAAATGGTTATTGCTAAATTTAAGTCGGGAGGGCTACATGAGAAGCATGTAGTGGCAACTTGGAATTTTGGGAACCATCTCAACATTTGCTTATAGACACAGGGAAACCAAGAAAAACCTGTGTCGAGATGGCCGGTCGCAGGACCTTCCGTATACTG
>Ga0136643_10003120_pt1 | contig 22115 bp, 14 predicted proteins | sample TergutLab28metaG_FD_96883 | JGI IMG/M metagenome (GOLD analysis project Ga0136643, IMG submission 96883) | Labiotermes labralis P1 segment gut microbial communities from Petit-Saut dam, French Guiana - Lab288 P1 (version 3) (version 3) | ecosystem: Host-associated > Arthropoda: Insects >... | reverse complement strand
GCCGGTCCCAGTGGCCGCGCGGTCTAAGGCGTAGGTCTACGGCCGCTCGCCTGCTGAGATTGTGGGTTCGAATCCCACCGGGGGCATGGATGTTTGGTCTGTTGTGTGTTGTCAGGTAGAGGTCTCTGCGACGAACTGATCACTCGTCCAGAGGAGTCCTACCGATTGTGATGTGTCGTTATGTGTGATCTAGAAAAACCTCAAGAATGATGAGGAGCCAGAATAAATCAGGCTGAACCGTTGGGCGACGCCTGCAGCAAATAGACATCGTAGCAGTTTAGGAGAGAATAAAATACCTAGTTAGTCTCCAAAGACTAGGTGGTATCGTGAAAGAGACCAAAAAAATTCTGTATAAAAAACACAGAGGCAATTCTGACTGAACAAAATATGAGCTTAATAACAAATTAGCAATGCACTATATCGGTAAATGACATGAGAAGGGAGGGATGAACACAACTTGCTTCTGTTGTAACACTTTGCCTTCTTCTTTCAACGCGTAGTTACTTATTACATTAAAAATGTTGGATCACACTTCAACTCATATTGTGACAAAGCTTGAAAACACTAGTGTCCATTGTAGTACAGTACAACCCGAGAAATATCCCAGACGCGAGGCCTGTGCCTACGGCAGTACTATATGTGGACGCATGAACGGGACAGACGTGAACTGCCTGCAGCTTGTGCCAACAATAAAATTTCTGATGCACAGTCGGCAGAGTCGGCCTAAAAGACCGAAGTTCTGAGAATGTGCCAACTGTTCGGCCCTGTCGCATGGGATATAGGTGTGATGGCAGGCAACATCAAACCACGGTTTTCTGGTGAAACTGCTTCAATACTGCACAGTCCGTCATAAATGCTACGGGCCTAGGAATTTTGAATTTTCCTGGGGCTGAATCCGGACACCTCTGTAAGAAGCCAGCGCTTATCGACCTCAGCCAAGACATAAATACAAACCCTTAATACAAACACAGTCTGTATGTTGAGGTAGGTAAGAAGAGGCCTCTGAATCCCCACTTCCGGCCACAGCTTTCCTTTCCACTGCCAGGACAGTGCAAGTTTACACAAAAACCAGCGCAGTAACACGCCTCGTGCCAAGTCTGGCTGCAGTCGCTTGTCTGGACTTCTCATTCCACATTTTTCTTCTCCTCATCTCTTCTCTTCAGGTAATTTTGTGTTGTTTGTTTCTGTTTTAAAAGAACTATGCAAAAAGTCTGGGACAAAGCCAGTACAACACTTTCGAAAGATGCACCTCAGCTTGGTTTTCTTGCTTTTGCATATGGAACATTTCAAGCCCCTTCATACATCTTATGTATCATGCAGGAGCCACGCGGAATGAGAGAACAATTTATTAATTAGAATCCCAAACAATGCGCATACCAACTGCGCCACTCAGTAATTATACACGAGAAGCCCGTGGTTCGTGAAACTCACGGAAAGGACGGGGGGAGACAGAAAGGAGCAGTCTACTGTGGCAGACATAAGAAAATACAAGCATTTTCTGCGTGACTACTTCGTGCTTCAAGAGCCTTCTGAGCATCGACGTCTTAATATTGTCATGAAAGGCAAGTCAGTACAACGAGCTATTCCTAGAGGCTGGAGGGTCGGAGTCAGCACGGACGTGATGTGCCGTTATATATATATATATCACATTGTATCTTCCTGTTGCGCAAGTGCCTCTGCTCCCATATGTGTGTCCTGGGCTTAATTTATGTAGTATTCATTAAGTGTCGATGCATTCTTCTTACATTCGAGTTTGTTATTTCGTCAGACCGAGCTTGTTACAGACCAAACTTACAGTGCGTGAGACATTTCTAAAATATGACTCGTAAGTGTATAGTTGTCTTACGTACTTAGGCTTTGTGAACCGACGTCGCATCGCTGTATTCACCTTATCCACAGGTCATCATCGACCGTCTCACCGACTTAGACGTCGGCGTTGATTCTGAATTTGACGCCCATCTGTCGTTTCCAAATTATTCTCATATGTCTGAGCCTAAACTAAATTATTCTTCGAAGCCGCAGTGTGGACGCCGGCAAAGGCTCCTTTGCCTCGCATTATTCACGATTGAGCTGATTTCCCTTCAATATCACTGCGAACATCAAGATTTAAGTATACTTCACATACGTGAATTTCATTCAGAGTCACTGCATTTTGTGGAGACTGTACGTATAATGGCTCCATCGTACTTGCGGTACCTAGAAGCAAAAAAAAAAGGGGGGGGTTCAAACTATTTCATAACGTACATCCGTTTATTTTTACTCATCAGAATGGGCCAGAAACCTGTTAGGGGCGGGAGATAGTATTTGGAGAGAGGAGGTTGCATGTCATTCTTGCTGGTCTTGCTATGGGTCTACCGACCAAAGAGCTAGGACCAACATGATATACCACTGGCAGTAGGCTTGGTATTGGGTTGCATTAATGGATGAGAAGTAGGAAGGACTTCATGAAACTTGGCCTCAGGAATGTTCTAAGCAAATGGGAAGTCGGAACGAATTGCCGAAATACTGATACGGCCAAGCTGTCATTTGGTGCATGAAGTAATTTTTTTGAAAAGAATTAAAACTTAGGAGTCACATTCCGCTACTCAGACGCAGAAATGAAATCCAGTCCACAACTCCTTTTTCTGACGGTCCAAGTAACGAAACGTCACGTTAAGAATTCGAATAACTAAATCAAAAAGCAACTCCTCGTCCACACACATCGGAACCTCAGATATTTATCTTCTTCTATACTACTAACATATCCTACCAGTGCCGAATTTTAGGAAATCAGTTTTTTCCTTCCACCATTTCTTGCTCTTTTTTCTGCACACGGTTCTTACCATCACTTCATACCCATTTTTTTTTCAACACAATAAATACCGGTAACTTGATCATAGCAGGGCAATCCTTCCTAAGAAAACGATAAGTCAGTCAGCTGGCCAAAAATTATCCACCTTTCCTGTCACCTGAAGATTGATCACCGTGCTCGTCATTGGTCTCGAACCCAGGTCGCACGAATCCACGTACCACTCTCACAACCTATTACTTACCAACAGAGTTTTCTTCTTAGCTTACATATCCGGTTGTGTTAATATAATATTCTAAATAAGCACTTTATTACCGCCAACACCACTGTTCGTTGGTATTACTGCCAGATCAGATTATGGGGCAACATTTTCGACCAAGATTAAGCCACCTTCAGGCCATTTCATACAGTTAAAATAAAATAACACTGGATGATCTATAGTTAAGTGAACTGAGATCTCAGTCTACTTACATATAGATCAATATGGAATTGTAAATTATTATTATGTTGCGAAATGACCTGAAGATGACCTAATCTTGGTCGAAACATGTTTACCTCTAAACTGATATGTTAATAACACCTGCAAATAGTAGTGTTTACGGTACTAAGTTACTACTTTATAAAGTTAGAAGTTTACTGCAGGCGTCCGTCTGTCGCGTACCTGAGCTGTAAGAAAAGTCCCGGCGGATGCAGGCTTCCTACACGATATAGTTACCGTGCTCACGGACACGACATTACGTACAATCATAAAACCTAACAGTCGGGCACAGTAAGTCGAATGTGCAATACGGCTAATAACCTGACCAAAACCCACAGTTTTATAAGATCCTTGAATTAGTATCATCTACCGTCTGTCATCACAACTTACGTCCTGCTTATTCATGTTGCTTTGATCACTTCGTAAAATAACCGCATAAAGACTACTAATTAATTACTGGCAGGGAAAAATTTTCGTTACATTACTGTTCTAAGTTTATTACCCACTGGCGCTTGGAACAAATAAATCAGAAGAAAGATTAAATAAACACTGGATTTACGCCAAATGAAAGTGCATATTCGAGTTATATGGGTCAAATGTTAATCTCGGAAATGCTATATTTTGAACACATTTGGGTGTGGCTTGACTTTCGCTTTTATTATGAAAGTAAGTTGCTGATATTGTGTTAGTTTCGTGCTCGGGGGCTGTTGTTCGATTAGAAGGCAGTTTCGGACACGCCACGCGAAGAATGTCTTAATCATGAACACACCATTGTGTAGCGGGATACGGACGTAGGCATCGACATCGAGGCGAACCTCAACTATCCGACATAAACAGAATTATAGCCAGTAAACTGCTGGTCACAATGCTGACACGGACGCAACAATACAAGTTTTTCAAAATGTATAGACATATAAACTTACGCGCACGGTCGATCTTACCGTGTGTGGAGACAAATTCTATGCCAGTTACAGAGGGACTGAGACCCTGCAATTTTCGAGAGAGGGGATCATAATTCCACGGAGAGGTTTCCTCAGTTCATTAAGAAATTACCTTCCGTTTACAGAACACGGGGATCTATTTGCGTCTTCACCGAAATCGCGCCAGAAGACGCTACCCTGAACTAGATAAATCCATTTCAAATCAGTTTATGGCATCGCACTCTTTTTCCTCAACACTGTCCTCGGGTCAGTACCGAAGTCATCCTATGTGACCCCACCTTTCAGGTTTTCCTCCTAAAATATATGCATTCTTCATCTGTACCACACATGCGCATGGACACCACGGCCACATATTACTGCACTGAATCTCTCTAATAAGAAGTATTTGGAGAAGGGTACAAATTATGGAACTAGTACAGTTAGTCCTCGTTGCACTTCGGGGCTATGCTCCTCAAAACCGGAACGTACAGCGAAACAACGTAGAGCGGGGAATTTATTTTTTTAATAAGCAACAGTGAAACCGCGTCAGTCTGATCGTTGAAGATGCCATCAGCTGCGAGGCACAACAACGCCGGTCCGAATCCAGCAACGTTAATCGAAAACTGAGTCGTTAACAGGAACGGCAGCGTTAAGGAGCAACAACGGTTTGGGGGAAACGATGAACGAGGACAGTCTGAACAGCAAGTTTGTTCATCTTTCTATGACTACTTCAAGACCTTTTTCTCAGATATTTTTAGCTTATTTTTATCTCCTAGACGTGAGTATCAGGACAGAGAAATAAAGACTACGATATTGTTTCCCCTGTGGCGCAACATCAATTGATCTGGCTCATGATAGCGACAGATGGCGCGCTGTTGTGAGTGCGGTAATGAACTATAGGGTTTCATCAAATGTGGGGAATTGCTTAACTAGCTGAGAAACAGTTAGCTTCTCAAGAAGGACTCTGCTCCTTGGAGTAAGTAAGTCATTATGTAAGTAAGCAAGTACGTGAGTAATTAGTTAATTAATTAATTGAGTGAGTGAATGAGTAAGTAAGTAAGTAAGTAAATGGCGCAAGAGCCCTACTCGGGCCGAGGCCACCTCTTTGTCGAGGCTTCACAATCACACTCGGCAGGACTCCCCTAGAAGAGTGATCAGCCCGACGCAGAGACCTCCACCTGACAGCACACAAAACTCACAAGGGACAGACAGCCATGCCCCCGGCGGGATTAAAACCCCCAATCCCAGCAAGCTAGCGGGCGACTTAGACGGTGCAGCCATCGGCATCTGCTACAGACTACGGTATACTTCCGTTACTTTATATGTCGTGTGTACAAAGAGATACAGTTCACCAGCCAACTTCACAGTAAAGGTGTCCATTAGGTAGATTGTAATGAGCAACACTTTAAAGCATGCATACATTTTAGTCGGATAACCTGAAGTGTAGAATAACTGCGCGGACGGTGGTGGGAGGTTAATATCAATGCGAATCTTAAAATGCTTGGTCTAAATATATGGCCTGTGTTCATCTCACTTAGAATACGAACCAGTTGCGAACTCCGTGAATACGGCACTGAAAGTGCTGGCTCCAAAAACGGCGAGAAACTTCTCCAACACGTAAGTGAATATCGTGATAACAGTACAGACATTGAGAAAAACGTTGCAATTTAAGTTGCTTGAATTATATTTTAATTAATGCGGGAGAATATCAAATTCTTCTGACACTTTCTAACGATTCTGCATTAAAAAATTCGTCAAAATCCTGTACGTAACCTCGGAGATGAAAGGTGCAGACAGACAGATGCCTTGTAATAGGAATAGCTTGAATTATGAATTATAGTAGCCGAAGTTATATTTATTATTTACGTTTTAAGGATAAACACTGAAGAAGGAATTTCTCACTATGGTTATGTATTATGAATTTGGTGGAAACGTACAGCCTGCATTTCAAACCATGACCACATTTGAAGTCAGCGTGACAGACTATGCCATTTTGTCAATTCAGTACACTGTCAGTTGGTAGTGACATGTAATTGGTTACCTAGGGTACAAACCACAAGCTTGGCCAGCCTGATACGTCGCACTCCTAATAATTGATCCGTCAGTTCTCGAAATGGAAGTCAGGCACTGATAGCCTAAACCGCACGTCTAGCAGCCAATCTTGGTTCCTATACATTAAGAACACTTACAGCACTGGATGCCTGGCTACCTGGTTACCATTTGTTTCTCTTGGTATGCGCCGAGAGTAATCTTTTTCTCTCTAGTCGGCAGCTGCCACTTCACAGTCTCGCACCAACCACATCGTCCAAACCATATCGGAACTGCACTTAGCATCATGCATCTGCCCCGACCCTTTTCTCAAGCTGTATACATTTGCAATTCAAAAAAGTTGCGAAGCTCAGTACTTGGTTATAAAGTTGTGGAAGTAACAGGAGGAACGAGAAAGAACAAAATTATAAGCTTCATAATTGGTGGCTTCGATCAAATAGAGATGGATGGCTGTTCAAATGAAGGAAAATGAGATGGAGGAGGCAGTGAGCACAGCAAAGATGTCAAGTGCATAAAAACTGAAATGGAAGACGCGAAAAGAAGAGACCATTACGAGACCTAGGCATAGGTAGGAGGATAATATTAATATGAACCTTAAGGTTGTGGAATGTGAAGGTGTAGAATGGATTCAACTGGCTCCGTGTATGGTCCAGAAGTAGGAACTTGTGAACAGGAAAATTCGTCTTCGATTTCCACACAAGGCAGATAATATTGTGACTAACTGAACGAATATCGGCTTCTCAAGAAAATTTCTGCTGCCCGAAGTTAGCTCTTCACAGATATAAGACCTGTAGGTCTGCGTTAGCCGGTTCATTGACGGATCTGATAAGGACGATGCGTTCCAAATACCTATAAAGGAGTTTTCGTGTTCCAAACAAACACGTCGAGCTATAGACAGCCACTGTGACTCTGTATCCCACATGGTCATATCTTTTTCCCCGCCTCGAAAGGAATGACCATAACTCTAATAAATGGCTTACGGCCATCTCTGCAATAAGGTTTCCGACCCTGGTCAGAACCTTATACACTCTCCGCCATTCTCTCCATTACTTCTCTTCGATAAATCGAACTTATATGGGTGTTCCATTTCCTAATGAGGTTTATTATGAATTTATGAAATCATAAGAGTGATGGCTGTTTTCCTATCTCTTAGTAGAGCTGGAGGGCAGCATCTGTTGTCTTTATTATTGGAGGGGGCTAGTGAGGCGTGCATGCGGCCAAGTCCGTATTTTACCGGGTGACAGATATACGACGGAAGCTGCTTCTACTTTAGGGGTGAGAAACTAGACCAAGTGAACAGAATTCTGAACTCCGTTCTTTTAATGCAAAGGAACAGAACAGGCACATAACTTTTTCAGTTTAATTGCATTGTTGAAATTTATACACATGCTGTTTACATTTATCTTTCATTCTCACGTAACTGCCTAAGGGTTGCTCTTACAGAAGGACATCAGACTATGATTTCCGCGATTATTAATTTGGTGGATTATCTTGGCTGTAGTTTGTCATGACGCTGACATGAATGCTATGTGAACAGCATTCACCTCTGCCCCTTGTTCAAATGTCACTACGATAGCTACTGTCACTAGCTTAGATATTCTCTTAGTAACAACTAACCATCACTGTCACGTACTAAATGCGTAGGGCAGGGTCCCCTTTTGAGAAGCGAATGGTTACTTAGCTAGTGAAGAAATTTTCTCTTTTTACAGAACCAAATATTTCATTACAGTATTCACAAAATCCTCCATTTGTCCCTATCAGCAGCCACGCGAATTCATTCAAGACAATTCCATTCTAATTCTTTAAGTTACGGTTTAATAATATCCTTCCCTATGATACTTGGGCGTGCAAGTGGACCCTTACCGTCAAATTTTCCGAACTTGCAGGTAAATCTCTTCTGTCGCATGCGTGCGTGCCACATGGCCCGTCCATCCCACCCTCTTTGATTTAACCATCCTAGCAATACCAGCGAGCAAAGGAACCTTGAAGTCCCTCCATACGCAGTTTTCTCCACCCTCCAATAGCTTCTTCTTGGGTCCAGATGTTCTCTTTACCAGTTTTTCTCCAACTCCCTCAAAGTGACAGACCAAAATGCACACCTACATAAAATTACAGGTAAAATTTAAGTTTTGTGTATTTTAATGTTTGAATACCGGCCAGGGCAAAAGATGTCCTCTTCTTCAGAACTGTCCAGACGGGGTCTCCTCTGTAGTGCAAAACGGGGTTCTTTCCCGGGAAAAAGTGGCCGGGGCATTAAGCTTACTGCTCACCTCAGTCTAATGCCGTGTTTACAAATGAGTGGAGCTGTACCTCTGTTGCTTCATGACGTGCAAAGATACGGCTGTACCTTCGGTGCCTTTACTGTTTCAGATAGCGAACGGTATCACCGTCACATCTGCTAGCAAAGAAGGAAAGAAAAGAGCTAGACGTAGAGAAAGAAGGATAAAGTCGCACGTGAAAGTAAATAACGATAGAAAGGAGGAGAGACAGATTGATGGGCAGAAAGAAATGTGAAGAGAAGAAAGAAAGGAAGAAGAAAGAGATGTTAAAGAACGAAAGAATAAGGAATGGAAGAGAAAACGTAAAGGAAAGGCGAATAATTAACAGAACACAACAAAGCTAATGTTAGTAAAATTAAAATTAGTTACAAAACCCAGTGAAGAATTCAACCCATGCGCCACTCTCGACATTAAATGGACCAAACTACTTTCAAACAAAGCAGAATTATCCACATGAGATGTGCATATTGTGTGTGGGGAAACAAATGTCTGCAGCACCAATATGATCTAAGGTAGCCTTACAGCTCTAAACGCATGTACAGTCTTCTAGAATGTAACGCCACGTACTCCGGTAGGTAGCTTCTACCTCTATCTTCAGCATCCTTGAATATGGAAGCCGTCGGTTCCTACGATACGTTGAAACTAGCTACCAGATTACACAGCGTCATTTCTAAGCAGACCTTCTGGTTGAGAAATGCCTGCTTTACCTTAGTCTATCAAAGCGAAAACACTGAAACAGGCGACAAGCCTCCTCATGCAAATCTTTAACTTCTCTCCTTTCACAACCACATTCCCACAACATTCAATTCTAACCATATACAACCTCCATAGTTGACAGACCGTTGCTAAGAAATTTAAGAATCTCTGAATCTAGTTTCAAGGTTTGCATTTGATTTATCGAGAATGATGACTTCATACTTCAGAGATACAAAATGTAATATAAGAGGCGACTCGATGCATGAATAGACAAATTATAAACGAACGATGACATCCTAAAGTGTTACCAGAAAGATACTAGGGTTTATTTCTTTGCACCAGTCGTAGCGTGAAGAAGATTGTCGTGACGGTAGACTGCTAAGAACCATGATGCAGGAAATTAAAGATGTATGTGCATGGTCACGATGGACTGTATGGGAATAGGCGCAGGCACATGAGCCAATTACAAACGTGATGACTCGGTTGCTCTTTTTCACACAAAAAAGTAAAGTGTACTATACACGAAGCGAGACCATCGTGTTGGACTGGCTGTTCGTCAGAGGCAGAAGGGATGGGCTGCAGAACCGGTACACTGTTCGGAAATTAACAGCTTTCTGCCAGGCTCTTCGACGTCCCTTTGTGTTGAAATAACAATAAAACACTAATTCCACGGAGCACAATCTTTATTTTTTTAGGAATATGACAGTAGATCTTTTTTGTTCAAGAAATTCATACCGTCATGACCATATTGTGAAAACAGCAAACGAGCTGTACTGTGAAGCAAACTAAACCCACAGACGATTTCTTTGAGACTCATTATTGCCACGTTTGCAATGAAATTTTAAAAAAGAGTCTTTTGGCTTCGCCATGTCTCTTTATATGACCGTCCGGATATCCTCATGTGACAATAAAAACCCAAGAATCATTCAATGGACTGTCACAAAATTTTATGCTGTAAACTTTCAATGAAATTTGGCTTAAGATTTTTAATTTTAGTTGAAATGTGACAAGATTTGCGGATAATTTGCGTAAAGGTAAGGCATGTGCACACGTTGGCGCACATCTAGAATGTCAGTTATTAAATATTCATTGAAGAAGAAAGGTGCAGAACAGAAGTTGTAGAGAAGGCTGAACAACACACGGCATGTTATGGGTTACACCACACACACCTCTAGGACTTTAAGGTAACAAAACACGTTTTTGAATAACGTAGGTACATTTGATGTTTATTGGACTGTGCATCATTGTGATAACTGAAGAATAAAAGACCAACTAGATGCCACTTATTATTTTATTGTACTTCTTATAGGCTCAACATGTGTCGGTCATAGCAATGCCCGAAACATTTTGAGCCTATAAGAAGTACAATAAAATAATAAGTGGCATTTAGTTGGTTTTTATTCTTCAGTAATCAACGTAGGTACAGTGAAATTTTTACTTATTTCTCTCCCAATCAGTTTAGTGTTACTGCAAATAAATACATTCTTCTTAATTCGTAAAGTAGGATCGTAGACTTTCCGATTCAATAAATTGCAAATAACGCAATTGTGATTTAAATAATATCAGACATCAAAAGGAAAGTTCTTTGCAGCCATTAGCATATGTTTCTGGAATATCTAGATGTTAATCGATGATCGACAGTGGAACAAATTCATCTTCGAAACAAGACCGAAACGTCGGCACAAACCAACATGATACACATAAAACATATTTTACACAGGAATCATTTTCGCGCACTGCAGGTAAAGTAGCTGCAAGTGCCAGCTTGTACTGACAGTTACTGGCAAATTTCTAGCCTATGCTTTGTGGTATGTGCGCTATTATCGTCTACAAAACAATCGTAAATAAATTATTGAACAATGATTTGTTCAGGAAACGGTCCTTTCTTCTTTTTGCGGGAAAAAAAGGCGTCATCAAAGCAGACGAATTCCAAATTGCTTCACTGCGATGGCAGATTGACGACTCGGTATGTAAGCACAGAGACGTGATCTGAAGCAAAAACATGACTCGATCAGCAGGTAGTGATAACCATGTGGTCACATGGCGCCTCTGGGTGCAGTTTCGTTTGTTTCAGAATACCAAATACTTTACAATTATTCGCAGTCCTAACCAAGGCAACTCATAGTCAGAACGCAGCACAGACTTCTAGAAAAAAAAATGTTGCAGTGAATTGCAGTGACGACCTCACTGGTCCGCTGATTCTGCCTTTCGGGTATCGAGTCAGATAGGAATGAATATTCAGTAATGACGACAAAGATGGGTTCAAAGAAAGTAGGTTGGGTGGTCACATGGGTTCGATACAAAGTTACAGTTCGTACAGGCAAATATGTTCATATTAAAATTACTGTTGTAGAAAAAGATTAATTTTCCTGAGTAAGGGAATGATCACACACACATCTATACTCGTAATTTCAAACTTAAAACTAATATTTATTAACCATCCAAGTCTGTGTGACCTTTACTAATCGTATCATCCAGAGACAACATAGTCATTCAGCAAGTCAAATTTGTGGTATCCACTCATGCAAAGTGCAGTGCACTTTAATGCATTCTTGACTAGCATGCATAAACTGAACACCTACACATGTGTAACACCTAACGTGAAAGTCGTGTCTGCAGGTCTATACAAATGCTAGTGTTTGAATGCCCATGCAAGTGCATAATTTTTGAAAACACATAAAGAATTTCCAATAACTTTGTTGGTATCGAGGGGTTTATAGTCAAAGTTTTCGAATATGTCTTGCTTTAAACATTACAGTCTTCTGGGACATGAAGCAACGTAATTTAGTGGATGCGTAGAGCGCTTTGTTGTAATATGGTACAATATCTTTGATGTACAAGAGACTTTACAGCTGAAGGCGGAGGGCCCGCTTGACCCTGAAGAAAGAGGCAGAATGATTGTGGAGTGAGAGAGAAAACCAACAAGATGCAACAGTTAGAATAAACATCTAACTGTTGCATCTTGTTGGTTTTCTCTCTCACTCCACAATTTGCTCACAATGCACGGTCACACAAACCTAAAGGCAGAATGATGTTCTAAAATTCTGACATTCATATACCAAACTACACCGCGTCGTATTCCAAAATTCAGTAATATTCCTAGACGACGCCAGTAGAACGTCTGATCTCACATATTCAATTTTAGGTTACACACGTAGGCCTACTGTAGCCTACAGGAAGCTCCTATCGAGAATGACGTTCCTACCACAGGAAAATAAGTTTACAGGAAGGACTCAGATTTGTACCCGGCACAATGTCGCAGTACGTCCATAACTTTTGTTTTGGAAGATATTACGAGAAAGAAGCAACTTGAGACATACGCGACGAAATGAGTCATGACCCTAGGCAGTGCGGTATCAACAGTACGAAGGGAAGGAAGGAACAGTTTGTGAACAAGGCACTGACTCCATGGAGCTCGTTCCTGATGGATTGCCTAGCGACGCTGACAGTGGCTGCTGCAGAGTGAAGAACTGTAGGAGGATCAGTCAAGCGTGCGGTCATTGTGTCATATGAAGCGCTACCCAGCAATTTGCCTGGAAATAATAAGTGGAGTCACGACTTAGGTAAGGATAGCTGGTCTCCGGGCCGAGATTTGAACCCAGAACCTCCAAAACATGTATCTACAGCGAAGTTCGGTGCGAATCATTTTGACAAGTTGTGGTTGCTCAGATAAAAAGAATCCTCGTCTTTATGAAAACAGAAAGCCCACGGAAGACACCCCGAATCCTGAGTGTTATTTCGCAAATGCTAATTCCTCGAAGCTGAAGGATCGCCCATTGTCAGCTGGTTGTGAGTGTTTATTCAGTACGTTTGTAACTGTGACTAAAATCAAAGGGATAAAGTGAACTGAAAACAAGTATCTGCCAAACAAGTGTACAATTCTCCCGAGCGCTACAGGCTTGCATCTTACCGCTCACCTTATGGAGCTGGGTACAGTGCAACTTACAGTATCCGTAATAGTGGAACCGGGCTAGGTCTGATTCTGATTGCTGTCGCAAGAGTGCGTTTGTACGTCTATTCTGAGCTAAGTAATTCTGTTTCGAACGCTTAGTTTTCGATTGCTTCATTTCTGTGCCTCTGACAGATTTGTGTTCAGCTCGATGCTACTGTCTTCGTATAACTTGGGTGCTTCATAATGCGTTTATTTACTTACTTGCTTATGATGTAGCCACTTACAAGGACAGAGTGAAAATTATAAATCTGCTTGTGAGCAAGCCAAATGCTGTATAAGGGTGTGGAAGGGTACTGCTGCACTCAGTACTAAGGTCGGCATTGGACAGAGGTGAGCGGGGAAGTTCACGAATAATGGGATGGTAAATGGCGGGTGATATGGAAACAATATACCACGAAGAGTTTGTGGCATAAGTTGAGATAATACCCCGATATTTGCCCGAACAATCTGAGAAAAACCACGGAAATCTCAGTCAGGATAACCTGTATAATGGTCAAGATTTCATCCCGGTTCGTCCCTAGTAAGAAGCAAGGTGCTACCCTTTCAGTCACTTTCTGTACCTCCTCAGACTTGAACTCAGCAATATGTCAGTCAGCAACAAAACTACGACTTATGATCCTCCATGTGGAAGCGCAGAGGTTTCCGAGTCAAGGTAGGGAGTAAAATTTAAAATTTCCGTGTGCATTAGTACAAGGCTATTAAAGGGCATATAGAGGGGACAAAGACGCAGAGAGACTGAGGCTGTACAGATTCCGTGTTCAGCTTCAAGCTGCCGTCTCTGCAGTCGGGGTACCCAATGGATGAATGGTTTTTGACAGGGGGGGGGGAGCAGTGGTTCAGTTACGCTACTGAATTTACTTACCACCTAATGACGTGGCCTACACAATACTTTCTAGCGAGGATTTTCACCCCACCATCATGTAAAAAATTGACAAAAATACATCCACCTACAAGTACCAGTAAACTCCCTACCATTGACTCTGCAAGGTTTGACTTCGCATTTTCAGGCGTGTGTCGCAAAACTGTGAAAAGCAGCTATTAGCTTCATCGTGTCTGTCTGTCCGCATGGAACAAACCGGCTCCCACTGGACGGATTTTCATGAAATTTGACATATGGGTATTTTTCGAAAATCTGTCGAAAAAAATTCAAGTTTCATTAAAATCTGCCGAGAATAATCGGTACTTTACACGAAGAACAATGCATATTTATGGCATATGTATGTCGTTCAATTCTTCTTAGAATGAAAAATGTTTCAGACAAAAGTTGCAAAGAACATCCAAACACACATTCTAAGTTCACTAACGTTTTATTCGAATCTCGCGTCGTTTATGAGATAATGTGGAAACCTACTGTAGAGCCGGACAGGCCACAGTTGACAATATGGCGCATGCGCATTGCATGTTGGATGCCTAGGCCTACGAACACACACTCAGAATATGTAATACTTATTGCGTTTCCACTGCAAGAATGCCTACACCATCGCGCCTCAATGTTAAGTTAAAAGTACATTGCCTGATGTGTAAAATTCGGTTCCATCGCGTGGATCCGCAAGAACAACAGCGCGTCCTTCGTGGCTGTTAAAGTCAGATGCAGTATTACAGAATGCAGCGAGAGGGCGACATGTGTAATGGTACGGTGGTACCACCGTACCATTACAAGTTACTGTCTCTACCTTCAGAGCATTCCAAGCACATTCTGGACAGCCTTGAAGATGAAGACAGCCTCTCCAAAACTATGATTCCACATACCAATATATACGGCGCCACCAACCAGATGACTGCAGTCTTTATCAGAACCGCTATGAGAACCAAAATTTGTAGGAATTTCTTAACTTCATTTAGCTGAAACGCAATATAATCGAATGAAGACGCAAACATCACAAACTGACGCTATGCGTCATTATGTAATTAAAAGCTTCCGATGGAATTTGTAAACGACGCTTATGCCTATTCAGTTCAGATCCTTTTGTCTTTACATCTGCTACCTAAAGGTATAAACATTAAAATACATGAACTGTAAGTTTGCTGGCTTTCTGTGCATGGGTGTGTCAGGTGGTCTCGTACACCGAAGTAAGAACGGAATTAGGGTGCTTGGGGGCAGGGTTCTTAGGAGAAGCTTTGGGTCTAAGCGAGTGATAAAGTGGCCGCGGACTAAAGCTGATTGCTCACCTCCTATTAGTGTCGAAGTTAAGAATGCGTGGAGTTATACATCCACTACCCTCGCACGCTTTCACTGTGTGCCAAAGAACAACATCGCTTTAGCAGATACATGCTACCATTCGTAAGGCTGGCTACTATTACGTGTATAACAGTGTCTCAACCTCAGATGCTCTGCCAACCGGGTGTCTGTGATGTGCTGAGGTACCAAATTCTGTAACATCCGGCTCTAATAATGTCACAGATAGTGCAGAAACAGTAGACAGTAGGTTTCAAGCAGACTGTCAGGAGAGCGCACTGCAGCAGTCAGGAGTCTCGTCTAGCCGTGAATAATGACCAGCAACAGCTGCCCTCTCCCCCGCATGTTTACACCCGACGCCCCCGCGAAACGATGGCTCTCAGCAGTAGCAAGGGCAAGAAAAAGAAAGCTTTCTCGCACCTGTTTATTCCAGCTTAACCTCCAGGGCCAGCCCCATCCAAAAATACGCTGTAAGGACTAGTGCTTGTTTGATCGTGTAGATGTATAACCGAAAGTGATGTAAACCAGATACGAAAGTGAAGACAGCAGTGCCACCTCACTCTTCAACACCCAGGTAATTAACAGAACAGCACACCGTTTTTAAGTTTGGGATTTTGAGTTTACTACAAGCCGACTGAGAAATGATAGACTACTAGCAATAAATACCAAAGACTGGCTGCTCTGACAAGCTGATAGTCTTCAGCTGGTCAATACACGCTCCGTCTTTAATAGAACAGGAAATTTCATTAGCTACCGTATTCACTGGCCGTGCGATTGAAACCTACCCAGAGTTACTTGAATCTAATCCATACCTTTACATTATATCTGTTTAAGGTAAATGTCAATATTGTTTTCCCATCTACATCTAGATATCTCAAGAATCTTTTTACTTTTATGTTCTCGAAGTAACAATCGCGTGTGCATTTCTCAGCTCTCTCATGCGTGCTAAGTGTAAGGCTCATCTCACATTCCTTCTTTTAATCACCACAATAATGCTGTACGTAGAAAGCAATACAAGTTATGAAGCTCCACGTTATGCAATATTCTACATCCTTCTCTCAGTTAAATATCTTCTGAACACTTTTCTCTCAACATTTCCAGTAAGACAGGCGTAGGAAACACTGGAGAGGGGGGGGGGGAGGTGGATAAGAAGTATGGGACATATTCTTATAACAAAAGCTAACGAGATACACTATTTCTCAAGTTTATTTTGACAAAGAACTCTATATGTTTCGGACAGATCCACTGTCCGTCATCAGGAGTATAAACACTGTATACACAGCTACAGGTATTTGTTGTGCTAGTTGTGTTGACTGTCTGCTAGCGAGGTCATCCTGAAATAGTGCGTCTCGTTGGCTTTTGTTATAAGAATGTATCACGATGCCCGGTCCTCTGAATGTAAAATTCAAGTATGTGACCATACACTACCTGATACGAACGAAAACAGGCCCATATGAAGGTCTGTAACAGCCCAAAAGATAAATGGAGGATTCTGAGTCATCTGAGAGGGAAACGTATTGTAACGATTGCAGTATGCCGTTCAAGAGATCTAAATCTAGTCACCGTTTTGTTATTCAACACGGTGCAGTACCCAAATGACTCTGAAATTAACACGGTATGTCGTGACAACCTCAAGCTTTAATTATATAGAAATGCTTGCACCGGAAATGGTTACGGAATTTTACCAGCAGGACCTAACGAAAGATGCTAATAACGATAATTTCAAGGAGGAGCTTAAGTGTTAGCACATCATGGTTTAAACGGAACATTTTTCTAAGGTCTTACGTTGAAATATGTTAATAAATGAGATTAGACTTTCGAGGGGAGGACATGTTACCTGCAATGTGTACATGTGGCTGCGGTCTGAGGGTTAAAAAAAACAGCGTACAAACTGAACCCTGAGAAAGAAAAATGAGGACCCCCACACTGTCACAGAGCTGTGGTGAAGTAATGTGTTTCAACTTAATAGAGTTTATGTGTTAAAATAAGCAGATAAAGGTTCAACAGTAGTGGACTATTGAGACAGCAACTCATAAAAATAAATAAACTGTACTTTTTAATAAAAGCCTTAGTGCAATTACGCACCGCTGTCAAATATACAACAGAATCAGAACAAAGAAAATTACTTTTTGTGACTTTCTTGCTCTCTGTTTCTCTCTGAAAAGGGGATTGTACTGTGGTCATTACCCATGACTATTGTATCTGCCAATTTCTTTGTTCTCATTTTTACAAGAAATCACGGAAACAACAGAAGTGTTACGCGTCAGAACGATAGCAACCTATTTATAGGCACAATCCTGAACACACATCTGCCAAATTTCAAAATTTTAACACATCGCAGGCTATGTCTTGGCCCTTAAAATATCAATGATTGTCTTTCTTGCAACCACTAGTTAAATAACAAACAACTCTTTCCTCTGAACGACAAGAAGCCACAAAGGGGTGTACAGTGTACACCATATTTCTAATCTCGGCACTAGAAGGAGGTGAATGGTTACCTCCACTCTCCGGCCGCTTTGCGCTCAGGGATACAGTCCGGTACCAACTGACTAGGAGGTTCAGTGGGTTCCAGAGCTGGTCTGGACACTTTGGAAAACAGAAAAATCTCTAGCTCCTACCTGGTATCGAAGTCCATATTTGTCGGTCGTCCAGTCTTGATCCTATTAATTATATTGATACAATTAAGTAATAAGAAGCAACAAAATGCACACTTTTTACATTAATGTTTTAATGTAATTACAGTGTCGACATGTTTCGGACATCCAAGTGTTCATCCTCAGGAAGATTTGTACGTGTACCTGCCGTCGACCAGACTGCTTATATGGATGCATGAAAGAAATACCATAAAACTGCATGTACAAGTCTTCCACAACATGAACTTTTGAATGTTTTAGTGTATAAAGCGTGCATTTTGTTGGTTCTTATTACATAGACATACCGCAATGCACGGCTCAAAAAACGTAACGTTAACTATATTGACTTCGCTATCGCGAATTCTTCGTGTTAAGAAAAGATGTGAAAATCGTCACAATTGCTGAGGAAGTCGGAATTGGAGTGACGCGTACAAGGCGAACGACTTCAGTCAGGACAACCAAGATTCGAACTAGACACTTCTTGAATAATCCAAATGTCACTGTCACACCAAAGTGATAGGAGTCAGTAACAGAACAGGGGTAAAACACTTAAATATTCATGCGTTACAGAGCTCTTGGGGGTGATGTACCCGTATATCGTATTTACAATATACGTTATTGCTTACAAGAAACTTTGGGATCTACAGGATGCATAAGGGTTCGATTCCCGGGAGGAGCAGAAACGTTTCTCTTCGCCACCACGCCCTCACAGGTTGGATCAAACCTCCTGTTCACGAAATAAATTCGCCGGAGCGAAAATCTCCATCTAATATTAATATAAAAAATGCGGGCAGTTCCACATCTAATTCTCACGTCTCTGCGGCCTTCCGCATAAGCACAGGTCCAAATTACAAGCGACGTTACATTCGGGAAGTTTTAGACGCCGTCTTCTCTCAATATTTCTGTACAATAAATAGTGATGGCTTTGAGTGCAGGTGAAAGCTCGCCTTTCGTGTTTTCCACTAGTCCCGAGAGTATTGTTAAGTTATATAGTAGAACTTTATAGGCCTGTCCCAGCTGGACGTGTCAGGAGACACTCATAAACCACAAGAGACTTCACCCAGCACTCTGGTTATGGTTATGGATACACGCTATCTGCTCTATGAAGAGACTTCCACTCCTTTCCACTACAATGGCTTCTCCAAAAGAATGGTTATGGGCTATGTGAACTGTAAAATTTTTCGCGTGCTTTATAGTGCCCATAAAGTGACCGACGCACCCGCGTTCGCTGCAGTCAATACTGAAAGACAACTACGCCTTCTGCATCTTTTTAAGGCACAACATCTCTCAAACCATCAACGTTGATACACTTTCGTGGAAAAACAACGGCTGTTTGCTACACTTGGAGCTGAGTTTATTTTATGGACTCTTTGAAATATTTTGAAGAGAATTCATATCCTAGTTGTCTTCAGTGTTTGATGGTCAACTCGAATACCCAAGACTTCTACCACTCACCATGTTATTTTTATGACTTGCGGTTCGTTCGTCTGACAAGTTGTAACACTGCGATAGAAATACCTGAACTGGGTATCAAATCGATCACACGGCACAAAAAGACATGCTGCGTGAAAGTGTGGGATTTTACAAAAGCTTGCACAAAAATGTTGTCTGTATAATTTTTATCGTTGTACCGTGCATTTTGATATCTAAAAAACTTCATTCACCAACACATGCACTCTTTATTAAACTGGATAAAAGTTTAAAATTTACATTAAAAATCACTTTGGCTTGCTCCTACATGTTTCGGTCTACGACCACCATCAGGGAGCCTTCATTAGAGCCTAGCTAAATTTATATTTAAGTTATAATTATATTTAAGTTATAAATATATATATATTTAAGTTATAAATATAACTTTAGCTAGGCTCTAATGAAGGCTCCCTGATGATGGTCGTAGACCGAAACATGTAGGAGCAAGCCAAAGTGATTTGTAATGTAAATGTTAAAATTTTATCAAGTTCAATAAAGAGTGCATTTGTTGGTGAATGAACTTTATGTTGTCTGTCCGGTTTATTTAAAAGCGCCTTCTGTAACCCGGACCCTGCAGCATCAACAGCATACAGACACCTGCTGTTTCTGCATTACGGGTTCCCACATGAAACAATCGCGGGAGTTAAGGAATTTTAAATTTTATTTATACATTCCGTACGGCTAGAAAAAATAAGCAACTTGTCTAAAAAACAAACTTAAATTACATCTTTGGACCTCAGAGATGTAGAATATCGGGGCAAATTACAGTGCTGACACAAGAAAAAACAATACATTTATACATACTCTGCGAGTCAATCGAAAAGGCGTGTGCCGTGAACTGAAAGGTAGCAAGAACTGCCAAGTGGTGGGAATTGGATGAATCAATGCCATTCACCTTTTGTTATCGTTTCTGCACACTTTCTGCCGCAGCTTCACAAATTTACAGTCCACAGACTTTGATATTAATTAAATTTTATGGTATTGAGAAGTCCGACAAATGAAGCGTTAAATGTTGAACACACAAGCCAGGGACTTCATTCATTACAACGTTCGAAATTAATAAGGCGGATCTACGCAGTGTTTGAAAAGTCGAAAAAGCACAGCTGACGCGAGAGGTCTCGATCTAATGGATGTGCGAATTTCCAACTTAAGATCTTGCAACGCCTTTTCGCAGCAACTAGCCGTCCCTCACCGGCCTCCCTGTTCGAATTCTGCAAGCCGAGTAGACGCTGTGTGTGTTCATGAATGGCTGATCTTCTGGAGGGGAGAACATCAGCATTTGAAATGAGTGGACGGACCTAAGAATAGGAAACTGAGTGTTTGTATAAGACGTACTGTTAAAGTTAAACGGATGTTAAGTCTTATGATTGGTATCGGCCACGACCTAATGCTACGGCAGTGAAAAGTATGAAGTTAAGAAGACACGAATATGGGTCTACAGTGTGGGAGGAGGGACAGAAAGATTATAAAGAATTCTTTAGGAAAACCTCTTGCAATTCGCCTGGTTGTCCCGTTTTTTGAGCTCCCGAGTCTTGTTTATAGACATCTGGCAGGACTCCTTGGCCTAGGGCTCGGCCAGAAGCAAGGCCATTGCCAAACAGGGCAGAACAGGAATTGAAGAAAGGAACCGTATACACACAAGGCTCTAGGGGGATTCGGACCAGCTATTCCAGGGTTCGTGATGCAGAAGACAGTATAAGTCTCAAAGCGTGTCGTTCTGTGATCGACAATATGGAACTAGGAAGACATCATTATTTTTTCTTCACGGGAGGAGGGTCAAACTGGCAATGTATCGCGCTCGCTGGTGGTCTTTCATATTACCGGCGCATTCACCATCATAGTTCAGGCATCATAATCTGAGAATCTGCTAAGTTATATTTCTGTTTGTGTTTAGAGGCTTTCTAAGGCATGCGGATGTTCTCAAATTATCTGAGTACTTGTCCACGTACAACAAAGCCATACTTTATGTGAAGTACGCAAACGTTTAACAAAAATAGACCTCTAAAATCCAGTCGTCTGATTGGTGTTTTTCAAAACATATCTGCACTTTTTATATTTACAAGATAAGCACATAACTATGAACAGTCTCCGCAATCGAACACTTACTCAATCTGTTTGTTTCTTTCTTTAAACGGCCCAAATTCGTGAGTAAAGAAACATGTATGTGCAACTTGTTCAAGCATGTGTTATGAACGAACACTTTTCGGAACTAAGACTGACGATGCATTACTCTGAGCCCTGCTTTAGCTTAGCTTCAACCTGAGTAGGCTTGTAACTTGTCAGTACGAATGGACTCCAACAAATGTAATTACGGCTATACGTCTTTGCACACACTTCGATGAAGAACGATTACTCTACTGTAGTTAGAATAACAGTAAGTGTTATCGTTCACTGTCCCCCTATGGGTGATTCAGTACCCAGTTTGCTGCCGACATTATAAAATACATATATACATATACACCCATGTAAATTAGTACATATATATATATATATATATATATTCAAGTTCCATCACTGTCTCTTGTACTTAAGCTAGCAGCCGACTCCTGCGTAACCTTTTGACGCCTAATGTCAACTATAGTGGTCGTACCGCACCACTAACCTCTAAAGTTGCATTTTACATATTTATTCAACAAATATAGGTACTGAATATTTTAAACATGGTACATACTCT
>Ga0136643_10003111_pt1 | contig 22134 bp, 13 predicted proteins | sample TergutLab28metaG_FD_96883 | JGI IMG/M metagenome (GOLD analysis project Ga0136643, IMG submission 96883) | Labiotermes labralis P1 segment gut microbial communities from Petit-Saut dam, French Guiana - Lab288 P1 (version 3) (version 3) | ecosystem: Host-associated > Arthropoda: Insects >... | reverse complement strand
AGTGTGTTATTTACAGAATTGTGTCTAAACATTAAAATATTTAAAAATTCTTCCTTAACGGTGATCACAAACGCACTGTTAAGGAAGAATTTTTAAATATTTTAATGTTTAGACACAATTCTGTAAATAACACACTTTATAAAGAAAATCAAAACCTTTTTAGCAAGTTTTAACTAGATGTATTCCACAATTGTAAACACTATGGGATCCCAAAGTGGGCAAAGCATCTGGTAACGAAAATGTTATAAGGACCTGAAGATGACTAACTTTTAGTCCAAACATGTAGCCTTGATGAAGAATAAAAAAGATCGTGCTGACGTATATTGTGTAACGTTAATTGAATTACAAGCACATTGTGATGCCTTCATTCAGAAGAATATTCATGTAACTTAAGAATATTAAAGACGTTTAAAGCTTCTACAGAGAAGTTTATATTCCCTGAGGGCCGTATGCTATAAAATCAGGCGTTTCAGGGCAATTTATTTCTCTCGAAAATTGTCTCATCTCTTCACATCGACGTTTCCGCCAATAACTGGTTTCAATCGTGAAGCACTAAACCAATATAACTACGTTACGCATGTTCAGTATCAAGTATAGCACCGAAAGTTAATTGGATGTACATAGCCCATTGTTGCTCTGATGTATCGTTCGTGACTCCGAAGAGAACTGCAGAAGCAAAAATTTTGTAATAATCGTAGTTTTGCACGACACTCGCGTCTGAACGGAAATGTCCCTGAAATCGAGTTACCCTATGCGATATTTTAAAGGTTGTTTCTCGCTTTTCATCCACTATATTGAATAACGCGTACGACTTCAAATCAAGCTGTCTTCGGGCCATACAGCAAAAGAACCCGTGTGATATGCCACGAGACGAAAAGTTAGAGCAACAAATGATGTCTGACTTTATTGACTTCATAACAATATACGAATTGAAATTCCATTTAAAGACATTGATTTAGATTAAACACTTTCAGAAAATCTATTATATTTGAGAAATAATATGCAGTGTAGATCTTTAAAATTTTAATGCAAGCGGCCGGGAAAAGAGCGTAATGTGTGGTTACAATTATTAAAAATTGTTTAGTTAGAACTTTGAATATATTGTCTCCCCGTACGGAATAGACACTAATTAACAATAGTAAAAAATTAGGATTATTCTTGGGGAATTGAAAAGATATTATTTACTTATCAAATTTCCCATCTTTATGGAAACCAAAGTTCTATTTCCACATTCATAAAACCCAAGTACTAGACCCTATAATTAGCAAAGCTCCGGAACCCAACTTCAGCCTTGTTCTTTAAGATCCGTTGTATCATCCGAAATAAGGGCATATCCTCTGTCTTCAAAATTTTCTATCAAATTTTATATTCCTTTCTGATTACCTACCCACGTCTTACTTGGACCAATCACCTCAACATTAATAATTTTGTTAACATAATTAACGGGTAATGTGCAGAGTATAGAAGAAGCATCTTTTCGACGAAGTGTTGAAGCCAAAATCGGGTCTATGTTGCCTCATTTTTAAGGCCTCTGGATCACGCGCGCACGCACGCACGCACACACAGACAAAGAGCTAGGGATCTTCTGAAGGAGTGATCAGCCTGTCACAGAGGCTATTATCTAAACAACACACAACAAACAACAGTCGAACAGCCATGACCTCAACTGGATTCGAACCCACGATCCCAGAAATCAATTTCCCGCAGACGCACAATTTAGACGGTACGACCACCGGGACCGACGACAGCAATCCTGTCCAACACAGGGCCATCGAGAAAAGTTTCTGCTGACCGTAGTCACATGAAGAGTTTCAATAATGCAGTTGGACAAACATTATGTAATTTGTCTACAGAATATAATACGGCAATACAACAAATGTCTTATTTGTAAATAATGACGTACTAGTTAATTCACTCCCACCACACCCCCAACCCTTTTTCGATATATTTATACACAAGTGCGGCCCTTGGGAGATTCCTTACGAACTGTGTGGCCCGTCAGTTTGTTGCGACTGGTCAGCCCTTGGCTACAAGTAAATAGGCCAGTAACAGACAATTAGCAGTCTCCGATTGATTTTAAGTGCGAGAATGAAATTTTCTTCCGATTACTGAAAATCAACACAGGGCGTGCTTCAGAAACTAGTTACATACTGTGTACCGTATACAGTAGGTTTTGTGAAACTCGATGTTCGGGATTTCGGCATTTCACTGTCATCTTTTTCAATAAAAGTGTTCGAAATTTTCTGAAAATTTTCGACTAACAGGAATGTGACCACATGGTTTGGACAGTAGAATTTCCTCTGTCTTTTGCTGTTATGCTGTTTTTTTTATCAGTTCAGTCAAGCTCTGTCTTGCGAAGTTTGCATACTTTTCTTTTTTATGTAATGCGACCCATCTTCCATTATCAAATGTATTTTAGGCTTCCAAAATCCTTTTTTATTTCTTTAAAATGAAAATTATGTCCTCTTATTGGGTGCAATGTATATATTTAATGACGTTTTGGTAATCAATAAGCGTACTAAAGTAAAAATGATTCGGATATCTAAGCCATCAAAAAGGAAACTTTACTCTGCACCCAAGTTTGGTCGTTCTTCTTTACTTCTTGTACCATGAAAGCAAGAAAAAAACTTGTAGGAAGATTGGTCACATGTATAATTCAATTTCTAAATTAAAGAAACTGGATGATAATTCAAATATTTTATTATTAATTCATCTTAATATAAAACATGGCTTTTGGATATAGCCTTCCAAATTACCAATGAAATTTAAGGGTATGTATTTTTAAAAAGCTGCAGTTACAGAGATTCCAAAAGCGAGATTTCTAACCTGACAGCCAGACTGTCAAATTACAACTCACAAAGTATTTACAGGCAGATGTACATAAAATAGAGAAACACAAGATGGAATTTGTGAAATATTTATATTTGAAAAAATGTTTAATTCTGAAGACTGATTTTATGGTTTGGCTGATTTCGAAGCTCATCGTCCATCATTGAATGGATGCAAATATTAAAGTTCAGTTTGTTGATAAAAAGAAAAGTGAATGAGATGAAGAAGTTCAACTACTATCGCTGAAAGGTATTATGATTAGTTTCTTCTGAGATGCTATACCGTATGGCGCTGTAGAATGTGACGAATATGATGGTGGAATGTGTAAAACTGCAGGCAGTCTGATGTCTGCTTTTACTGCTAACACTGTGTAGATGTGACAACAAACTGACCTTGAAGAGCTGCGACTATTTGAACAAACTACACGGTTCCATAAGGCTTAACTCTTCATCAATCCAGCTATAAGAATTTGTAGTCTTATATTATAAATATCTTGTATATAATATTACAAAATTGCCTTAATTTTTTTCTTTTGGGAAGTTACATGTTTCAATGACACAGTAATTAGGTGCATAAACATATTATTTGTGATAGTATGTAAATATTTGTCACAGGAAGCTGACGTATCCAATTATCCTCTATGAAGGGATCGCTTCAAATTTAAGGTCTTCAATGCGAAGAACATGGAGGTTGTATTGTAGAATGTAATGCTACCTTCGATGGAGAGGCAGTATAGCTAAACGAAAGTCGCTGTATTCCAGAATAATGTCATGTAGGTAGCGTTATCTCAGGCTTCCGCCACGAAGTAGATGAGAACTGTGCTCTTCTGCGTTGTTACGTAGCGAGTACGTGTAGCGGTAGAATCACTAAAACTGCTTGCTGCGATTTAATACAGAACAGCACAGTTTTCTTTATCTTCTTAAGATCATTTGATTAACAAAGCATTGAGTAAGGTTATTATATCTAATTTAGTCTAAAGATTTGCAAATAATTAACAAAGAACTAAGTAGGGTCATTATGTCTAATATAGTTTAAATTACAAATTTTGAAAGTTCATTACTGAGTGAAAATATGTGTCAATATTCTAAAGTCAATAGTCACAATTTTAAGATTAATATATGCAATATCTGCACTGAAATTTATATACAGACAAAAAGCGAAATATAAATAACGAATCTTTATGGGGTACATACACCGGTACATACACCGGTACATACACCGGTATAATTAAGGGTAGGATTCCATTGATGGAAAAAGCAAAAGTAGCCTATCTGTGGCTTCATTCTTTATTGAATACAAATGTTAAAATTAGGGTACTTTGATATGCTATTGAATATCAATGTTGCTGCTGAATTTGGAAAAATAGATATAACGAATCGTTGATCTGTTATCTCGTGAAAAATAGTGTGAATTCAAAATTACCATTAATAACTGAAACGTTTGAAATCAGCAACCTGTTGAGCGATGCATAAGGATGGTTTAAAATATGTTCCTTGTCTCCAGATTCTGTAGGTTTTCCTTTTAATGTTCGGATATCTAGCGATTTGTTTCTAAGAACTTGTCTTTTTGGTGCTGTTGCAAAAAGAAATGTACCTTAAGTTCGAAATATGCACTATATTGACAATGTTTGATTGTTTAAATGTTTGCCAGTACACAGAAATATATTGTATGATTATCTGGGTACGTGCTAAAAACCGCGCTGATATTAGGCTAACTTTCTGCTGTTGTCAAGCACGACATTAGACCATTCGAAATTCTTCTCGCTTCCCACCGAGATTTCAAACACATATCTACACTTAGTCTTATTTGGAAGAATGAATTCATTGGTAAACTGTACTGCACGTATAGGTCTTTCATTCTATGTGACAAATTCCTTCACCTCCAACTATTATTCCAGTACGCCGTGGATCGGGGTCCCCATTTGCGTTTTAGACGTATTCCAATGTATTGTACTAAAGGTTAGCCCTTTAATCACTATACATAAAAAGAGTGATACACGTATCTTCCCTCTTGCAGTCAGGCTTCATGTGTCCCTACACACTGTCCACTGCAGGTGAATTTCTCTCGGTAAAAATGAAGACTCTACATCCTGAATGACTTCTGTCTGGCTTGTCGAGGGGGCGAGGTTTAGTTCTATGCGCGTTTACTCTTTTATGTGTGGCACAAATGTAATTCTTACGGATTCGGACCTGGTGAACGGGGAGGTTAAAGTGGATTGCTTATTGCTGTATCACAACAACTTGTGTAAGTGGTGGTGGCCTATCTGACTGAAGATAGGAGTAAGTCTTCTCGTAATAAGGGAGGTTTTAAAAAATGGCATCAGAACGTATGAAATACAAGAGTGACAATTTACGGTTTCGGTAAAAAAAAAGTGGCCTCATGATTCCAGTGTCACACATAGCACACATAGCACACCACACACCCACCTTATCAGGTAATGGCATTTCGTGGATTAATAATGGGAAAAATATTATTTTTCACTCTTACGTGTCCATCGATATGAAATCAAATTTTGCTGTTCAACAGAAGTAGTTTGGGGTTCATTTCCCCAGGACGCATGATATGAAGTTACAAATTGACAAAATTCAACACTTTTTCTCACTCCATAAACAACACGTGTCTTGAATGCAGCAGTTTTAATGAACTGCGTCCTTCTGTTGCAGAGACGCCGGTTTTGTGCTACAATGACGATCGTTTTGGCGGACCGTTAGGTGGGTTAGGCAGTGTCCAACCATATCCGTCAGGTAAAAGAGTACATAGGCCGCTAAAATAACCACCACTATCACCACCATAGTCAATACCACTACAACCATTACCACCACAATCACTACCAACAAAAACATAACAACAGAACAACCACAACCACCACTCGCTTGATTATGCTAAGAATTGAAGTCTTTTGAAACTGTACACCGTGTTGATTGGTACATACGTATTTGTCGCAAGTTTGAAGCACATTTGCGCCTCCAAAAACTCATCTTTAGAAACCACAATTCTATCGATATCAGGAAATATCGTGATAAAATTTTAAATCTAAGTTTATATTTCCATTCTCTTCAGTTATTTTGGCTGTAAATATATTAGAATTTAATACCGAATAATTAGCGGAAGGACTTTAATGGTATTATGAACTTCTAAGCATCTATTAGACCGATAATTTAAAACGGTTTATGAAAGGTGTGAAAGTTACGTTAAGTGAATCTTCGTTACAGATCCGTCAATGGACAAGTGTACACTAGAACTGTGTTTGTGGTACTGAAGTAATAGAGGCGTACTGCCAAGTAGCAAGTCCATATCTACCACTTTCGAGACAGCTCTTAGTGAAATGATGAATACCGTGCTGCTACCTCTACTGGAAAATGCTGTGAATGTCAGCGGTTATATTTAATTACGGTGCTTCTGACAGAAGAAATAAGTTTGAGGCCACTGACTTTTTGTAGTATGAAAGGGCAAGGTCGTTACTTACAAAAGCCTAAAGGTAACCTCTTAATAATACCGTCCACAGCCTCCCTATAAGGCAGTTCTTCAGTATTCATTGTAACTAAAAAAATGTGCACGCTCCAAGAAATGTTATATTGAATGGCGCGAAGTCCCTCTCTTATGTCTTGTCTTACCTCTAGGGCTATATCTCACCTCTTCTAATCTTGGGGTTGTTATGGGAGCGAAACACTTTTTTGATCTGGCGGCACTGCCCTAGTGAAAAGAACCTGTGATAAAGTTAGGTAGGAGGTTTGTTGGAATCTATATTAGCCTGGATGATCTAGCCAAGGGTACAATATCGTCGATGACTTGAACCGCAACTGTAAAATCTTAACACACCGCAGGCTGGTTACTGTGCTGACTGAGCTACTTGTTCTGTATTACTTACTGTATTCACTGCAGACCATTACAATGGATCCACTTGAGAGCCATAAAATGCAGAAAATACGGAAATATAATTAAACAAATGTATCTGCGGAGGTTGGTCTGCTCCTCTGCAGAAATGGCATAAATAGCTGGACTTTCAAAACATTGAACTGAACGTTAGGAGACGTTTTTGGTCAGAGAACTGGCTTTCAAATTCTAAAATTGGATTACAGTCCATGAACGTAATTGTGTATTACAAGTCTTAGATAAAATTGACAAATAAAAAAATTTCCCGATGGCTTTTATGGATGACAGCAAGGCACGGGCAAATATAAAACTGAAACCCGCATTTATGTTAAATATTATATAATTTTATATACGATCTTCAAACGGAGTTAATGCAGACATGTACTGGTGAAAAATACTTGAAGTTGCTCAGCAGTCTCTGTACAAGAAGATGTAATAGCGTATAATTCATAACACAGGGAGACGGTGCAGGAAGCCACGAATGAGCGATGGCTTCTTGAAGAGAGAAAAATCGCAATGGAGAAGAATTGCACATTCACATTAAATGTATTGAGATTACGAAAGTAATAAACTTAATCAATGAGATCTGCCCGGAAATACAGACCAGATCTATGGAATGAATCCATCTGAGCAGCTTTACTTGATGGTGGAAACAGAACCAATTTTCAAAACAAAAGTTTTTTCGCAACCGAACCGGACGATAGACCATGTCGGATAAGTGTTCTGCAACACAGCAACACACTTTGCGGCTCAACATCCAAAGGATAGCTTATAAGAAACGTAAGTGAATTTCTATAAGTCAGGCGATAGTAGTGCTTAGAATAACACTGGGTCCCATTTCATTTCATGTTATTTATTAATGTTCCTTCTGATATACTAAACATAGCTATAAATTTCGATGGGGCTTGATGGGTTCCCGAATCAGCCTGGAAATTTTGGAGAGGAGAAAATAATTTTGCTTCTCTCGGGAATCGAATCATGATTTATCATCTTCCAGCCCATAACTTCCTATAGCACAGAACTCAAATGATACAGTGAACTAATTGAATGTTGTCGGAAATTTCATGGGTGAAGGCACACTCTATGAGTGCTATACGTAACTGCTAGAATCGCGGTGTGAATAAGATTTCTCTCTTCTGCGATATCACGCAGCGTGTAGTTAGTTAACGACATTTCGGTACAGCATGTCGGTAACTAACCACCAAAGTACGCTGCGTGACATACTAAACAAGAGAAATTGTCGAATATAGGACAGTCATTTTAAGATGAATTTTAGTTTATATTGTGAATAAAATAACCAGTTTTTATTGTTACACCGTGCATGTTGTCGAGTTACTCAAATATCACACCAACCACTGCACATATATAAAATTTATAAAATTTACACATTAAAACATTAAAAAAGCTCCGACATGTTTCGGTCCTAAGATCATCATCAGGGAGCTATATATTCCTTGCTAAAATTACACTAGAAATAGTCACAGATTAATTTCGTTGTACAAGATGGGTGTTGTGGCAGTATGCCATGTTGTGTAATGTTATGTTGCGAAGAGTGTCCTGTTACGGATGTGCATTCTGTGCTTCGTTGCGTGATACTCACAACACAACATGGCATGCTGCCACAATACCCAACTTGTACAACGAAATTAATCTGTGACTATGTCTAGTGTGACTTTAGCAAGGAATATATAGCTTCCTGATGATGGTCTTAGGACCGAAATACGTCGGAGCGTTTTTAATGTTTTAATGTGTAAATTTTATAAATTTTATATATGTGCAGTGGTTGGTGTGATAATTGAGTAAAACAATCAGTAAACTGTGATTTACAGCACGAATTTGAGAAAGTTGTCGGATGTATCAAAATAACTTATCAAGCTCTACGAATAGAATTCTAGCCATTCCGAGTGGTAAATCCGACACTCAATTGTTTATTGCAAAAAGCAGAATTTGCAAATTTTAGCACAAAATATTTATCAACACCGATGTGGCAACGCTGTTCATACGAATATTTCATACAAACATTTTGTCGTGATTCAGAACACGGAAGTAAATACAGTCTAACCTGTATTAATTTAAACAAGATTCGAAAGCTGAAATCTATTCTGTAATACACACGGTTGCCACACGTGGTTTTTTTTTGTATCCCGGCATTACTAATTCTTATGCGAGAATACCGACTGATTACATGTCATGAAGGTACAGAAAATGTCCCTTTGTTAATATTAGTTTGTTAGATTAGATAATTCCAAGACTTCTGTTTCTAATATACTTACGGTTATCACAGTCATTACTGGTTAGCATGATCACCGATTCTTCATAGATACTTTAATTTCGTTCCCACCTCAAATTTTCATGTAGTGCACTATAAAAATTACTTTTGCAGGACTTTTTAGAATATATCACAAAGGTTAATTTCTTTGAAGATATTTTGCAATTCAAAATATAACATAGTGTAATAAATGTTGTTTAACTTTACGCTTCTTAGGAAGCCCTCAAATTCGGTTTCTTTACAAGCTATGTTACATTGATGTGGCAACTCCAAAATTGTTCTCATCTTGTATATTAATATCAACTTAGAGAGAAAATTTTACGCAATTTATGTAAGCATATTCCTGATACATCCACGTGTCAAATTTCAGTAACAGGGCAATAATTGTCCTTTATTTTGTGCAATCAACCGAAAGCTAGAAAAATTTACATACGGCCCAAAAAATTAACACATTTAAAAGTTTATATTTTTCTGAAATTCATTATCATAAAAAGGGAGATTTTTAATTGAAATTATGTATCAGCACAATATTGTTATTAATGGATACGAAAAATTAACGTGTACGGTTTTAGAGAGAACACCAATGCTAAAATATTTCCATTAGCTTTATGGAAAGAAATCTTTCATATGTGAAAGTGGAAATACTCAAGGACATTTGTATAGACCACTTGGCAAATTAAAATTCCAATTTTTCTATGTTGGATGTAAGGTGGGTTAAAATAAAGTCATGTGACTTTGCGTTGGTTACCAGTTGCGTAATTCTTAAACACCAATTTGTCAAAATATCTCCATCACTTCCCGAGTTGAAATATTCGGAAGTCCGGACGAATGGAAAAGTGATGATCCCTCTAGGCATTGTTTCCTTCTAAGATGAGCCAAGAACAAATAATAATTTATCCAATTATATAGTAAATTTCTACGCTTAGAGAAATTTACAAGGTTATGTTAAACGTCTCTAAGCAAGACTTCTTATTTCCTTAATGATATGTGAATTTTTATTATATCATTCAGAATTCAAGATTTTTCGAAGTCTAGGCGTTTTCTGTTAATAATAGACGTCAACAAAAGTACTGTAAGAACCTCCAGACACAAATTGAAAGTTAAATCACATTTCATTTTTAGCTTAAAGCAAGTCTTTGATTGTCAGTAATAAAAATACATAGAATTCAATTAAGTAACAATGCTACATAAGCATAAGCAGTTATGAGCATTCTAGTTTGTTTCGTGGCTATCAATCCATCTGAAGAACAAACTGCCTTTGTCATCAATATGGAACCTCTAACGTTTCCACCGTACGGATGAGGATGTTATGTTCTTTCAAAAAACGCTGAATCGGTCCACCGGACTGCTATTTAAAAATAGCTAAAACACAGACATGCACTGTAGTGAAACATGGAGATTTGGGTGCTACATGAATTTTATTTTTCGATGTGTGGATTAAAGAAATATAATTGTGTATTCCAAAGCTTAGTGTTTGCTTTATATCAATGCAAGTAAATTGAAGACACTTATTTGGAGTAAAACAGGTGCGGTAAGTCATGTAGAAGGAATGCATTGTTTAGAATTTTTGTACCGAACTTGTTAATACCGTTCGAATATAATGAATTAGAGGTTTATGGAAAGATTTATTGATTGTTTAAATTAAAATTTGAGGCTAAATTTTTTTGTTTAATGGCATTCTTAGTACTTCAGAATATATATAGTTGGAAAGGTCAGTAAATACAAAATTAAACAGAATGTGAAAGAATCTGTCCTCTCATATTGAAAAACCCTATCAATGTTTACTTGAGTGATTAAAGATGAAGCTCTAAAGTGGAGATTTTGTAGAAACTGCTTAATAAAAAGCAACAGTAAGGGAACTAAAAGAACTGAAAGTTTTGGTGTCAATATTTTTTAAATTGCCTTTATATTACTTAAATTTAAATTTATCTCATTATTTAACCAAAGTGATGCACAAAATTTGTTTCACAATAAGTTTTATTTCACCTATAGGTGTGATGATAACAGAGGCTGTGTAATTCAATTTTGACCTCCTGATGATAAGCACATGTGCTCGAAACATGTAGAGGCATGAAATAAAACTTACTGTGAAACACTTTATGCATCAAGTTGGTTAAATACTGAGATAAATATACTGAGATGAAAGGTCAGCAAAACGTCAACATTTGAATTTAAATGTCAAACAAAAGGGAGAAAAAAAAATAAATTCAGATATACATTCAAAGGAAGCAAAGGTTCTCGTGACAAACATCCGTGAAGGTTACTATAAATCCTAGAGCTGCAAAGGACCGTTTTTGTGTGGAAGACGATATACACGGTCGTATAAAGAATTGGTAACTGTTTTATCATATTCCACACCCGCCAAGAGAAGATTATTTGATTATGACTGAAGACAGAATTAAACTTATAATCCAATACACGTCTGAAAAAGAAATTGAATGCATTAGCTTGTAATTTTTTTTAACAAAGTGGTTTTGAGGGTACGAGGCATGTGACGGGCCTCAGAAGCAGAGGTGCGGTGAGGTTTGCAATACAAGTGCACGATCGGGCTGACGACGACTGCAGAAACTTTCAATGACGAGGAAAACCGTTTGGAAACTCTCCAACCACTACGACCACGATCGCCACATATATGTGAAACAGGAACTCGGACTAACAATATTCAATTTTGCTAATTATACCTTCCTACTAGCGTCTGAATATATGGCGCTTGTGTCAAGTCTATCCTAGTCTCTGTCCACATATTTCGTAAGCTACAATTCCTGTTATATTTTACGTATCTGTTGGTGAACTGTTAAATGATGGCCCAACCTAACCACTTCATTTTTCCTATCCGTACTCCATTATTAAGGGATACATAAAATAGGGAATAAAAACACAAATCCGTCCTCGATTGTTTAACCTTTTTTTCTGCCTCCATTGGACAAACTCACAGTTGGAATGTAGGCCCACAGATTTTGCAAAAGTCTACGTTACTCTGTTCTTGTAAGGTACTGTCCTGCTACTGATTGTATTCTCCAACATGCGTAACGTTATTTTTCGATTCACGTATAATGAATAAGTGAGAAAATAAATTTAGTTTACCACACAATATATTTTCTCCATTAGACACTAAACAAGAATTATTTTTAATAAATATAGAGATTAAGTAACATATGGGTCACACATTTAGGCCAGTCATTCAATGGTAGGCTATGTATAGCCCTATATACTTTGTCAAATAACTACTGTTCATATAAATGCATTTCAACTTGTATTACTTGAAGAAAGCTCATGTACATCTCTGATCGTTACGTGAGAAAGTAGGGAAAACTGGCTGTGACAAGAACGACAGACTTACTAGTGAAGATACGTCAGCACTTGCATTTCATTTGTTACAGCATATATTCTCCTGGTCAGTACACTTAAACACTTCAGTTTGCCAACTCACTATATATATATATACATAATTCTACATGGCAAGTCTCTCGCTAGAGGCCCCAAACTATTGTCTATAAATAATTATGTTATTGAGATAATGACTTGAAAATTTATATACACATACCGGGAACGAGGTAAAACAGGACCTGCTCATAATCGATGCTGAAACTGGTCTCCTTTCACATCTAAGCACACTTGAATGCTTTTCTCCAAATTCTGGAATACTTTTCCCAAAGTGTCGACGTTGACGGCTTGAATTTCTTGGCTTATAGCGTCTTTGAGTTGTTCGATAGTGCGAGGTGTATTTTTGTACACTTTGCCCTTCAATAGGCCCCAAAGAAAGAAGTCGGCAGGCGTTAGATCGGCTTCCCCTTGTCTCTAACTTTTTAACCAATTTCTGGATACAACACTTCGATGGTGCACGTCTTTCACCAAATTCCGTTCGAAATGCCGTCTGGCATGCTTTAAATGAACCTGTTTGCCAGTATTTACGAAAGAGAAACCCGCGCTATTCTGCTGTATACATAGACAATAGTTTGGGGCCTCTAGCGAGAGACTCATCCTGTATATATATATGTATGTGTGTGTGTGTGTGTGTGTGTGTGTGTATGTATGTAGAATGTATATATTTTGTATGATTCGCACAATGAGTACAGATTTTACTTAAATACAGAAGGTGACTAAAGACCACCTTGTTTGGTCATATCTCGCTAAGTAACTGCCTCATAAAGGACGTTGCTCAAGGGAAGATTAAAGGGACGAAAAGAGGAGGAAGAAGAAGTAAGCAGCTACTGGGTGACCTTAGGGAAAAGAAAAAACACTTTGATTTGAAAGTGGAAGCACTAGATTGCAGTCCATGCAGAACTCGTTTTGGGCGAGACTATGGACCTGCTGCAACACAGAGCAGACCATGGATGAATTTCACCCGATAACGTAAAACGAATGCCTTCGTAAAGCGTACTGTGTGGTCTAAGGTGAGAACAGGAATTTTGTATAAAATTTAAAATGTTTTTAAAATTTAAGGGCCTAAATTATAGTGCATATTTTCTTTGACTCTCGATTATTGTTTTAGATATTAATTGGGACACTCATAAATAATTTGTAATGAAAATCTACTAAATTGTACACATTGGGCTATACATCAAAATTTAAATAGTGCGATTTAAATTGAACCAAATTCTCGGGAATAATATTGTGAGGAAATAGGAACCCTCCAATCAGTGACAACAACTATGTTTAAGACATAAATCTATCGTCTATTACGGAAATGTCATTTCCTCGCTATCTTAACAATGGTCATTACACTGAACACCATTATGTCATGTCTGATTACATTAAGTACAAGGTTACACCAAAGAAGTGAACCTTGAGGAAAGGTGAAGTTAAAGTCTTTCCTTCGCAAGCCCAATCGCATTTGGGATTGGAGGTGTAGAGCAAGGGATTCGTTATATCGAATGTACTGGGGCGAGATTGGTCGATTTGAAGCTCAGTCTTTCTCTCCGAAGAATAAGAGAGGTAACATACATATAAACGTAACAATGAGGCGCGTTCGCGTAACCATTGTCGCCGTGGAAAAGAAATAACTATTGCATATTCTCGGTGTGTGTTTGCATCCTTACTTATCCAGCATGAAAAGCGCATGCTCCTTATTATATCATATACGGACTCTCCGAGCTCAAACAAAGTTTTCCACATTGTGTCACAAACAGCACGACTTTCGGTAAGAGTTATTGAACAAAAAATGTGTGGTGTGACTTTCCTTAGAAGGTTTGTCTGAACATTTCCTTACCCTAACAAGAATTCAGAGGTATTGTCCTAAATGAACAAATGTCTTCATGTACACGGCCCACTATTCTCGTCAGATTTTAATGAAATCAAAGTTTTCTCTAAAGATTTTCAAAAACTACTCAAATTTTATGAAAATCCATCCTGTGGAAGTTTAGTCGTTCCATGTGAACTAACGGACAGATATAGAGAGACAGAGATATGGCGACGCTAATAATCACTTTCCGCAGTTTTGCGAAAGCGCCTAGAAAGAGTGCAAACTACACGTTTTACTGTATAAAAGGGTTGGTTGACTCCAGAAGACTTTCGAAATTCTTTGAGATGGTAAAAATTTCTAACCTTCGTAAGTGAGTTCCTGTCACCACGGCCTGGCGCGTCCTCAGGTTGCGGTTGGAGGAAAGACCTCCAATATGGAGGGTAGCTTGGAATATATTGAATAAACAGTCGCGGACATCCGACAAGACGTGGTCCTCCTGGTTGGTGGTTGGGCGGCGAACTGCTAATAAAGCGTATCATGTCACGAACCGTTCACAAAGGCCTCGGAAATGGACAAGAAGAAGTTTTCAAATTTTACAGCTTTTACTCCTATTTATAAGCTCTAACAAATGTGCAATGAATTGTTAGAAATAAAAATGTTACTTATAGATTGTCTTTACAGAAACACTTCCTAAATCATCCACACTAATAAATTAACACTTTCAAGGCCGGCCTCCTATATAAAGTTTTAAACGCTGTTAAGACCTAACGCTGTGGCTATCGATAAACATTTGCTAAGTTTAAGAAAAATGCTAGTGTCTTGGAAATGTAGTTAACATTTACAAGCAGACTGGCTGTACAGTTGCAGGAGATACAAGTCGTCATGTACACGACTTGCGAACAGTAAATTTCGCCCTGCAGTTATAACTTAACAATCCACCGTGTTTCTTGACGTGCAGAAAACCGTAACTAATACAAATATATACTATCTTAAGATTGCGCGACTTTTATTGTTAACAATGATTTCCATGAAAATTCCTGTAGAAAAATTTGGCGATTCAAAGCTACGTATCTGGTTTAAAATAAAGAATATTTTAAATATATAGAGGTATTATTTATAACAATATTGTTTTATTCGGTTTGAAATTAAACTTACAAAATAGTTGTCTAAAATTCACGCTTAATGAACTTAACAAAGCAACACATCGGAACTCACACCACAGACAGTGCATAACTTTCAAGTGTAATTTTGTCTTTCGGAAACAGAATGTTGAGCGCAATACTTCTGTAAATCGAACTAATAAAATTAACGTTTTTTAATAAAACTTGGTGCTGCATGAAATCTTACATTTTTCTTTAGAATGGATTTTCTGTGTGCAGTTTTAGCCTGATACTGAAGTACGTAGTTCTGTGCAGCCAGTCGGCAGTAGCGGTATAGCACATACAGAAAACGGCTCTCAAGGACACCACAGAAAACAATGTTTGTTGGCAAATAGATACTTGTTTAGTATGCATAAGCAACTAACTCTTGCAATAGAAGTACTTCTGGTAGGCCTAAAACTGTGCCCTTTCTTAACAGTGCTCTCTTAAGAAGCTTGTGTTCATTATTTTCAATATTCTCTATTTTAGCCTAAATATTTAAAATTCATGTTTTTTATCCCCTTATTTTAATAAGAATTCTAATTTTATTGTGACATATCGCCTATTTACACCTGCTCTTTAGCAAAAATTCTCTCACGCCCAATTAACGAGTTTCCCAAAATACATTCATGACATGATTCTAGGTCTGATATAAATCGTGCGATTCTCCAACATTTTCTCATTACATCACTCTGATAAACACATTACATTCTCAGCAAATTTTTTGCAAAATCTCTATTCGTTCCTTAGAGTGGGATAAAACTTTCATACGAAAGAGAAGCAACAGACCGATGTACTACTTGTTTTGTACTTTAATCCAATTTTGGGTAGGAATTGAGAATTGCACACCGCTCTGAATTAAATGTTAGTAAGTTCCCGTGTTTTAGTGTATGTACAAACCACTAATTTTGCAAATTATTATGCCGTCCGAAATTAGATTAAATTTCTCTCTCAAGAGTATATTTATATTCTTGTGTATTGTAACAGTGACAATTCTTAAGGATTTTTTTACTACTTTTCTCCCTACTGAAATGCAAAATCCTGCTCTTACAGAAGCTGAAAATTTACTATCATCCCTATATTATATTAATACTTCCAAAAATTAACATTTAAATCATTCAAGAATATAAAAACAAATGGCAAAATTACAATATAAAGATGTTGCAATTAAAACACTAGGGCGTCCATATGTTTCGACACTTTTTGTGGGTCATCCTCAGGGAGGGTTCATCAATATTCGCATAAAACTTCGTGTATAAATGGAAGAAATAAATTAACATTTTATGCAAAATGTTGGTTGTCTTGATGTTCGTACAGCTTTGTAACCATTCACGTCTAAGCAGCAACTTGTGTGCCTGAAATCGGAACTTACACAAGATTATAATACTGCACTAACACCAAGACACTAACGATTTTAATAAAATTTTAAACAGATTTATTTATTTGTAATCAGAGTTTTATATACATATTGATGCACTCCTATGTATGACTCACAAGAGCAAAAAATGTTCGAAACATGTCGGAGTCTTGGCAATTTATTTGTAAAAAATTCATATAGCAATAACGTGAAATTCTTGGTAATTTCTTGAATTTTAGCAGTTAATTTACGGATGCAAATACCATAAATTTTTAATGCATGTTACTAAATTAAGCTGGTCTTAATATTAAAAGAAACAAAATTAGTAACTGTTTTTTTCTGTAACAGATAAAATAATATTATTTGGGTGCCGTCTTGCACATCTCTATACATGTTATAACATTTAGGAATAACTTTCCATCTCTAAATTCAAAAGAAATGGCCCTGAAATTGCTTTCTCCGTAACGTACCGTATGTAAGAAAATGTATGTACCACATTACAAAGTGGTAGAGTCCAAAAGCTCTTTGACAGAATCTTGCGTCTTGTCATGTGATTACAATAATTTATAACAGCTATGTCATCCTCGAGAAATAGACCAAAAATTCTGTTGTCTTCCCATCAAAATATTATTTGGTCTTTAGTTCTTCTGTGGCACTTACTAAATTCCTTTCAGCTTCCAGTTACCTACATCATTATTTTCACAAATAGATTTCACGGACTTCGCCATGGTTTCCAGAATTCTCCAACTTTCCTGTGCTTCTCAAATCTTTCTCGCCGTTGCGTTTTCTCCTTATTGTCCTCCAAAGTATTCACAATTCCTACTTATGTTGTATTACTTTATATCATTACATTAGAAATAATTAACCATCTTTTAATGTTGGGATAATTTTCTGTTCTCTGTAATTCAACTTGATCTTGAAACACGTATCTGAACCATACTAATTATTTCTTAGTTTCCTTTCTGCTAAATTATGATTCTAATGAAGGGGCGGTCTCTTGTATCTATCAGTCTCCTGACACACAAACTAATACAGTTTTGTAAATTAAAATTCCTTGAGGTGCTTTGTTAATCATCTATTCTTCGCTACGTCTACATATGTTTTCTGCCTAAGGAAGTCTGTCTTGGTTCTGTAACAGCTGTATATCGGATGATGATTTTTTTAATTTTTGGCTCATAATTTTACTTTGAATGAAGACAATGCAAATGTTTAAGAGAAAATGGACGAGCTTAAAACTGGCGGGTGTAATTCATGTAAAGTTGGTGTTCAATTTAGGGGAAATTACGACATGAGAGATAACATGCAAGTAAACCACTCCGAAACGTTAAATAAACTGATGTGGAAATTCACTACACATATAAAAGTATTACAGAACCAAACTGGTGGAATAGTACATAGCATAAATCAATTTTAATGTTTGACTAAATTTATATGGTTTAAAAATATGAATATACTGCAAACTTGTTTGAAAGAAAGGCGTGAAAATTAGCTAATTAAGTAAAGGACTAGCTAATCGAAGAATCAGAATTCTTGTCGAGACATTATTCAACTTACCTTAAAATTAACGAGAAGTTACGTTGGTCCTGCAAAAAAAAAAAAGAAAATATGGTTTATAGCTTAAAGCATTATTGTATATTTTTATAATTAATTTTTATGTTTACGTAAACACATGCACTAATTTGGGCAAAGCCGTGTCTTTTTTCACCATCGACTTCTTTCCCTTCCTTACCGACGTGCGATATAGGCTGAAGCAGGTAAAACTAGCTCTGTAATTAATATACATTGTATATATGCAAATCACAGCTCTTAGAAAACAGAGAATACTTTCATTATAAAGATCAAACTGTTACTGTTTTATACGGAAACAGGCAGGAATTTTGTAAAACTCTCATGTAGCACGCAGACGGTGTGGGAAAAAAAGTGTTTGTGTCAAAACACCCTGTATGTGCAGCAACCAATAAGGGTGAATATTGCGAGTGTTCATGATAAGAAATTGTCCTCTGTTGCTATAATTATAAGGAATGGCAACTCCGAATCTAACGACTTCAAGAAACTATATAGGATTATTAGCAAAACTTTGGAATAGTCTTTGTTACCGTATATATTGGCAAGAATATGAAGAAAAATTCAAAATGTGTTTGCATGTCCAATGTTGAGTTTTGTAATAGGGAGCAGGAAACAACGGTAAATACGACGCACTTAACTACCAACCACATACTAGAAAACATTCTAAACATAATATTAAGCCTCATAAAAGATTGGGGAAGAAAAATATTCAATTTAGCGTTCACGTTCCGAAGGAAGCACAGATGTAAACATATATACTGGTAAATCTTATGCGTATTGGACCGTGCATCATCTTGATATTTCAATAAAGGTAAACCAACTTGATGACACTTGCTTTATTATGTCAATTTACTGCTCAACATGTTTCGGATGTGGTTCAGCCTGCACTCGGATACCACATCACCAACAACCAATCTCGCTACATAACACCAAAACGCCTCAAGTCAGCAAAATACAGCCTACACAATAATGCACCAAATAGCCGCAAGCTCCTGAAGATGGATGTATTAACTTCCGAAACATGTTGAGCAGTAAATTGACATAATAAAGCAAGTGTCATAAAGTTGGTCTACCTTTATTCAAATATATATTGGTAAATTAGGCGCCGTAAGTTATAGGCAAAAGATAAAAATAATGACAGTGATGCAACATGTCTTACTGACTAATTTATGCACTTTTCCTGTTTTTAAGTCAATAAAATTAAAACAATTGATTTAAAGACACTTTACTGGAGCAGGACTGGCTCTCGTCTTCAGGGTTGCTTCTAAATTAATATTTTATTACCATTTAAGTATTTACACTGCCCTCTAAGTACAAACTAAGCTAAAACCAGTGAACAAATCGTGTTCAAAATTGTGTGTTGAAGAACAACGTACATGATTATGGGGTATCAATATATTTGAACAGCAAGCCTGACACTGATGTACGATCCCGTTCCCAAAACTTTGCATTACATTCTATTATATTTATTATACAAGATATTAATTTTAATAAATTATGCAATAGAGGTCCATAGAGGTTATTGAGTTTATTTGTGATAACAGTCGTAAAACCTTTTAAAAGGAAATATATTACATTTTATTTATCAATATTCAACTTTTTAAAAAATCCTTTGTTTATTGGACCGTGCATCGTTGTAATAGTTGAGGAATAAAAGACCAACTTGATGTCACTTGCTATTTTATTTCACCTCTTATGTGCTCAACATGTTTCGGACATTAATTTGTCCATCATCAGGAGCTCGCTACTATTCTGTTGAATTACCACATTGGTCGTGTGTTCTTAGTTCGATGTGTGTTGGAGTTTCGGTGTGGTTGGTTTGGAGTGGTATCCGTGTTGCAGGCTGAAGCCTGTTGCAGGTTGCAGGCTGAAGCCTGCAACTAAGAACAATACGACCAATGTGGTGATTCGACAGAATAGTCGCAAACTCCTGATGATGGATATATTAATGTCCGAAACATGTTGAGCACATAAGAAGTGAAATAAAATAGCAAGTGACATCAAGTTGGTCTTTTATTCTTCAACTTTTTAAAATATATCTGTACAAAAATGTTTTATTGAAAGTTTTGATTCATGGAACTGCATTTTTTTACCAAATTAAATCCCATTCTTGTATCAAAATTATGACAACAGCTAGCTTAGCTTTTTAAGAATATTAAAAGAACTGTGTACTTTGTGGGCCGACCATATTGCATGGCTGTGTTATGGAATACACGTGTCTAGCATTGCATCTAGCCACACGTGAGTGTAAGAATATAGATTTAGAAAACCTCAAGGTGGGGCTTAGTGGATTCTACCACAGTTTCGTAATTACGTGTTTCGAAGGTCTGGTATCCCGAAACACACACACACACAAGTATTTTGCTTCTTTGTTTCAAACAACCGCCAAGACAAAGTCTCGAATTTTTAGAAACGAAATTAATCGGGCAACATTTAGGACGCAATTCCTAATTGAAACCCTCAGCGTCTCCTTACCAGCACGCTCGCTCCATCTGGCGTTGTATACAGATGTAATAGGTGGCTTTCCTGAGAATCATACTTAACACTACCATACATTGTGAGCAAAATTTTGAGTTTTTAAATTGTAATATATTTTCTGTTTCTTGTGAGGAAAGGACTTAACTTTGAAATTAATATCAATATCAACTACAACATATATAATCATGTATTGGCATTTCGTGTATTATTTTCAAGTTTAGATTTCGTCTTTGAAATAAGAAAAGAATACAACAATTAGACAGTCTCTATGTGTTTGTATATGCGGGCCAGACAACACAAACGTAAAATGGCTAGACTTGCAGGGACCGATTTTACGAGTTTAGTGGTAGTACGGAGACAGCACGGCAGTAAAGACAAGTTAAAATATGATGACTGAGATGGCTCAGCATCCTTCCCATCAGAAGTTTTTCAATAAAACTTTCTTCCATGAAGAGCGTGGGGACAGGGTAGCATTTTCACGAAGAAAATCCCTTGTGATATTTTTTTAAAAAATTGAACATGTTTGCGCTATTTTCTCACTTACAGCCTGTTTTGTTTTACTCAATAAAACTATGCAAAAACAAAAAAACTATCAGTGTTTTATTTCTTTTATTTGTTTGTTAAAGTTCTGCTCTTCAGTCAAGACGTCATTACCAACGAACAAACTGCCAATTTGTAATAATGCGGTTATACGAAATGAGGACAGAAATAAGGACGACTCGCTTTATGACAATCGTTCATGAGCTAAGCACAACATTCTTGGTTGCCAGTTCTTTGTTTATCCTTTCTTGTTTTAATGTGACAGATAACTGAAACTCATGACACACAAACTGACAAGTGGATTCACCTCCGAGAAGTTGATATTCCGCAAGGTGTGCTCTAGGAGTCACTGAAGAGAACTATGCCACAGAAGCAACTTCTAGGGCACCTAGAGCAGATAAAAGTACATACCACAGTATTAATCCCTTGATGTGGTAATTATTTCTTAGTTATTGGCAAATTAATTAATTATTTCATAGATATTAGAAATTAATTAATAATTTCTTAGTTATTAGGAAATACTTATCAGGTTATGTACTAATGTGCATGTCAGTGTAAATATTTTTCCGAAAAATTTTGACACTGTGTACTTACAATTTTATTATTGGACTACTCAATATATTCTTTATCTGTGTTCATATAATGACAATGTTAATGTATTCTTTATCTGTGTTCATATAATGGCAATGTTAATGTATTCTTTATCTGTGTTCATATAATGACAATATTAATGTATTCTTTATCTGTGTCCATATAATGACAATGTTAATGTATTCTTTATCTGTGTCCATATAATGACAATGTTAATGTATTCTTTATCTGTGTCCATATAATGAAAATCTTAATGTGTTCTTTATCTGTGTCCATATAATGAAAATGTTAATGAATTTTTTATCTGTGT
>Ga0136643_10003109_pt1 | contig 22140 bp, 11 predicted proteins | sample TergutLab28metaG_FD_96883 | JGI IMG/M metagenome (GOLD analysis project Ga0136643, IMG submission 96883) | Labiotermes labralis P1 segment gut microbial communities from Petit-Saut dam, French Guiana - Lab288 P1 (version 3) (version 3) | ecosystem: Host-associated > Arthropoda: Insects >... | reverse complement strand
GAAATATGGCTCCTGTAGCCGACCAGACCTCCTCAGCAAATTTATCCAGATAGGAAAGTAGTCACGTTAGTAATTATGAAGAAAAAGCCCCCATGTACGAAGAAAACGTAATTTCGAAACACAAACCAAAAGAAATATATTTTTTTTAATATTATACCAAAAATTCAGTTTCAATCAAATTAATATTTTAAAGTGAATACAAATATTATCTTGGTTTATAAAGTGGTCACTTGTCTTGTAGTGACAGTTTCTTTTATACCAGACTACAGGGTGTCATAACTTATAAAATCAAATATGAATATTCACCTCTGTGGAACCTCATATATAGAATCGGCCCATTTGACGTACTCAGAATTTCAAACACATTTGTGTTCCGTACATATTAAAAATAAAAACTTCCCTTGAAAAGTCTCATTCTGTAGAACCAAATAAAAGTCAGTGGTGTTCAAGGATGAGAGCAGCATAAAACACATTTTTCTGTCTAATGCTTATCGTCCAACTTCGTTGTCACAGTTTGGATTTTAGTACGAGGGGCTGAGCTGGAAAAAATGTCTTAACACTTTCAAGCCTGAAAATGATCAAAGTAATACTTCAAAATTCAGTAGGATGATACTTGTTTCATACAAAACACTATTTCAGCATGGCAAACAAAAGAAATTGCTGGTATTTGAGAAAAAAATATCTCTTTATTTTGAGAATAACACAAATTACAGAACTGCGTAGCTCTGTGAGAAAATTCAATAGATATCAATATTAAACTAATTGACCTAGATAGTTGCCACTTTTCTTTAAGGGTTAACGTTTGGCATGTATGAAATTAGAATGCAAGAAACCGCACAGGTTTTTTAAAAGTGTTGTTACAAGAGTTAAATTATGGGAGGGACAGAGCCTAATATGCAGCTGTGTCTTATAGCGTACCGGCCAGCGCCCGGGTTCTGGATTCTATAACAGGAAACCACCGCAGTGACGGGTTGGGTGGATCCGTTAGCTAAAAAGCCTTTCTATCGTCATGGGAAGGATTATATCCTAAATTAATTTATTTGGTTAAGTTTCTTGGAACGAAAGAAAAAACACTTTCGAAGAAATTCCAGATTCCTGAAACGCTAAATCCTATAAAATTAAGTCTAAGCAGGATAAACGTTTACTTTTTTCTTAACAAAATAACTTCGAGTTTTACATCAACAAACTATCTAAATTTAAAGGCGACATAACGATATATCTCTCACTTCGTATTATAGTAGTGCCGCTTTAGAATTCTGGTCCGTCAACCAGTTGTCTAGAATGAGGCTCCTCTAGAGTTTTCCCAGATAAATTCCAAAGTATAAGACACATATTACTGTAAACAAAACATTATCCTGTGAAATGTAACAAACAAATATGATGTCCGATTCTGCCGGATTCCAGTCTTAGTCTCATTTTGCCGCATATGTTCAAATGTACTAAAATTCCATTGATTAGTTGTGATTATTTATTAGAAAACTATCGAATAACTGTTTAAAGAATTCAGTTAGTCTGAATGATATTCAAGAGTTTAGTTTCTACATCTCAGGAAATTATGCCACGACATCAAAGGACCATTTCTTGCATGATGTTTAGAGAAATAGTCGTTGTTCAACCTAATTTGAACATAGCATAAGATATATATATATATATATATACACACAAATTTTGATGATAATATAGACTTTCTGGAAGTTAAAACAAGTAGTATATTTATCATATTTATTAACCAACTTGATGCACCAAGTGTTTGTTTTACAATAAGTTTATTTCATGCCTCTAAATTTTTCGAGCACATGTGCTCGAAACATGTAGAGGCATGCAATCAACTTATTGCAAAACAAAAATTTTGTGCATCAAGTTGGTTAATTACTGAGATAAATATACTGAGATGCACGGTCAGCAAAACGTCAAAAAAGTAGTATATGTCGTCACCACTGTTCCTTTTAATTAACCTAATGATATATTAAAATACTCAAACACGTTACATTAAAAACTGGTTCTATTTATTAATCAAATCTAATGTTCTTCGCTTTGATGTGTTCCTGGGTGAAAATTTTGCATTCAACTCTATTTAAACCCGATATAATATTTAGCAATTACAACTTGTTTCTTTTCTTGTTCTTTATAAAGCCATTTGTAACTCTGAAATTTATTATTTGTAAGAATGTTGCTCGTTGCTTAACCAGACATTCATACCTGTTTTCACGCACCTACAGACACTGGGGGCACCGCCGAATGCTCTGTCTTTTCTATAAAATTATCACGCCCCATTCCCTTGTCACTTCAACTTATCCACATTTTGAAACGAAGTGGATTTACATTTTCACGCAGCTGTGTAAAATAACTGAAGAAATGTGAGTTGGTATGGAAAGAACAAGAACATAATTAAATAAGTTCCAAAAATTGGTAGTAAAGACGGAGTGAAAGAGAATCATAAGAACCAAGTAAAGATAGAAGGAAAACAAAGTAGTGCAAACCAAAAAGAGAGACGTTAATAAAAAATAAGATGAAAATGGAAAGCGAAAAGGAAATAATAAACAATACAGTGAAAAAGTTGAGAAATATACATAACAAGCATAAATATGAATGGAAGATAAATAAAATTTTACAACGGGAAGAGAAAAGAGATAAGAGAGAAGATAAACTGGGAAGGAAAAGAAAAAGAAATCGGACAGTGGAAAAGAGAGGTGGAAAATAGTAAAAAGTAAAGCAATCCCATTACAGGCCTGGACAGACCTTAAAAGTTTCAGGAGTTTGAGGTTCCCAGATTTCTGGAAAATAATAATAAGACTAAATAAAAAAGGAAGAGACAAATAAAGAGACAGACAAAACATCATGGTGGAACGGCCTACAACCTATCACACTCTTCTTCTCACAGTAGCACCGGGGCGAATGGGACAAAGATTGAGACAAGTAAGAGACGTCTCTCTTAAACGTGAAAGTAGTCTGAACTTAGGCAAAACATCTGTTCAGGCAACCCACCTCGCACTCACGGAGTGCGTCATCAACTCAACAATCTGTGACAGTCTCTCTTGAAATAGTCTTACTGAAGAGAACTAGCTGCTCAGACTGTGACAAAGTGTCTGATAAAATTATTATTAATGCAAATGAAAATAGTGATAAACCTCACTGAGCAGCTTCTCAGACATTAATGTTCAATATTCTGAAGGTTGCAATTCGTCTAAAAATATATTAACAATTTTTTTTATGTTTATGTGACCGTGCATCATTGATACAATAATATAGACAGCCAACTAGATGCAACATTAACAATTTCATTAATAATTTCAATCAGTTCCACCTCATCCTGGTCACCAGCAGGCAGTATCGTCGGTGCTTTATACCACAAGCTGTAAACACTTTCTATTACTCCTGAGGATGGGCGAAATCATCGCCCGAAACATGTTAAGCTGATTGAAATTATTAATAAAATTATTATTGTTGCATCTAGTTGGCTGTTTATATTATTATATATAAACTAATTCAGTTCCTGCCCAACACTGCACTCAATTAGGTACACCACTCAGTTAACGATTAGGTAAATAATGGGTTTTCATTCGGGGATTTATACAAATCAGTAGGCAAAATATAGTGTTTCCGAACGCTAAAACAGATGGTGCATCTAGTTACTATATGGCTTTAAATTGCTAATAAAGTAGAGGGACTGAAGTGTTTAATGACGAGGAGAAGATTCACAGGTTGCTGGGAAATGTGGTGTTAACCGAGAGCAGAAACCAGCTACAAGTACGATCAATCCTCTTGGAAGAAGCATTTGTGTTTGTGTCACGCACAGTTAAAAGATCTTACAATTTTTTGCCACAAATACTTCCAGCACGTTACACTTCATAATTGTGTCACAAATAATTCATTCACTTCACATTTTAACTTTGTGTCACATATAATTCAATTTCCATACACTTCACATTCGTGTCACACATAATTCAATCACATTACACTGTACGTTTGTGCCACACACATTACAATCATGTTAGGGTTTGTTTTTGTGACATGTATTTCCTTTACATTAAAATTCTCAAGCAATTTCAGGTATCATCCTTATCAAAATTAATGGCAGTGTATGCGGGCAAATATCAGGTCGTAATTTTTCCGAGAAGTGACGCCTTAAAATTCTGTTCATATTTAATGTTTCGTAAGAACCAACTGCCTCCATCTTCAGTCCACTTCAATTTTCTAGCCTGAAGATGGAAGCTGAAGATTCTTCCGAATCGTTGCTAACTGTCTACACAAGTATGGTGTTACATCCCATACGAAATTAGCCTACAGATTTACCCCGACAGTATCTCACATCTCACCCAGTATACAATGAAGCTAAGTCGAGTCGCCTTGTCAGACGTCCTGCCTTGTTTGGAGAGGTCCTGTTTTCAAATCTCGGGCTGAATACTTACTATTCAGAGAGGGTGTCATCGTCTTCCTCAGATTTCCAAAGAAAAATCCAGCATACTCTCTGCAGCTATTGTCAGATCGCTACCTTCCAACCAGTTACCAACATCTAGTTATTCAAAGTATTATATTTGTTTTTGAAGAGTCGTTAAGCTATGAATAAATAAATAGAGTAGAATTATGGCACTGTTCGTTAAGAATCAATATGCCTTGGTTATTAACTTAAGTTAAATAGACGTTCATATCACTGAGGCAGAGTTACAAAGAAAAGGGACCTTAATTTATAATGTCAGTTAGGAAATTTGTGGTCCCAGTCAGTTCGCACAATACTAAGACAGCGTTAGTTCTCAAAATAATTTCCCGCTGAGTGTAAAAAGGTCAGAGGGTAAAATGATATTCAACAAAAAATGGGCCTGACTTTGGGCCCACAGAAGAAGCCTAAAACGTATTTATGACAGAAAAATCACCAATCAATACTAACTCTACTACTAAGTTTAAAAAAAAAAAGTGTGTTAAATCACACAATTTTGGCCATATTTCGTTTAAAATTTCGCCTTTTTGCAATTTTTCTATCAAGTAAAATCTTTCAAGACATTCGTATCCAGATACTAAGCTTAAACACCATAAATAATATCTACAAATTAACTTTTTGTAACAGAAGAAAAAGGCTACTTCTCCATTTCAAAAACAGTCTTTTGGAAATTAATCGCTGCTTATACTAAGAACTGTAGAACAGACAAAATTAAAAAGTACGAACAAAATACGGGATCTGATAATGTCAAAAATGATGCTACATTCAGTTATCACTATGGTTTAAAGGGTTAAGTGATCTTAAACGTAAATTTTATGTGGTGTGCACTGGGCACATTTATATTGCAAACTTACTCCACTGAAAATATCAGTAATTTTGTTGCATCTCTAAATGTTTTCCTTCACTCTCCCCACCAGTAATTCCTAGAACCATTAACCCGAAAACCACTCCGCCCAGCAAGCATTTCCTTAAGAGTGAACTAATCTTTTTTAAGAAGTCATTGATAAATTATGCAGTATGTAGAAAATTGTTTATGACAATCTTTTTTTTTCAGAATTATTTAATTCATCCTTAAATATTTTTTTTATAAAAAGTACGCTAAATACATGTGTCAAAAATTTACAGAAGAGAGACAACGAGAAAGACGGCACTAGTATAAATTACGGCAAAGATGCTAAAGGAGGGAACGGAAAAGAGGGAATTACTATTATTATTATTATACATAAGCATTATAAAAGATTCTCTTCACGTTTTTGTCTACAAACCATTCTGTACCACCACGCATAATTGTGAGAATTACATCTAAATACTTCCACCTACGTATGTCTTCTTCGTTCATCTGTTCCTATGTTTCGGAGTGGAAAGAGGAAATTAATATAATATTTCTAAATGGGTTTTAAAGAGAGATTTGTTCAAACCCGCAACCTATCAGAACGCAACGTATTTCATATCCCAGATTACACGATCTCGAAATATGATCTACAGAACTGCTTCATGTGTACAGAACAATGGAGAATATTTCCGGCATATTTTATGAACGTTCATATATATTTAAAGCTGAGTGAGCTAAAAAGTACAATGTTTTCCATTTGGGTGCGTTTGCGCATGGATAGATCTGTATAATTAAATGGACGAGATATCACACAAGTGGGGTACCTGCTTTTTTCTAAGTTTTCAATTAGTTATAAGTTTTAAAATAATTATTTTGTGTTCCTATTATATACGCATCAGTGCAATTTCATAAAGTTACCTTTGTCTACAAAACAGATGAGAAACAACGTGCATAGTCTGGAGTTTAATGGACATTTTGATTAAAATTGCCAATATAAATGTTAACTAAATAATTTTGTTTCGAGAGTTCGAGGGTTATTCATGTAATTAAGAATTTCAATAAAATGATTTTGCCTATGTCAGGATCTGACGGCAGGACTGTCATGAACATTCTGCTCATGTGTCAGTTTGATAAAGAAATAAGTTTACATCGAATAAAAGACATAAATCTAGTTCTAGCTCTATATTATTTTACATGTACACCTGACATGCGAATGCTTGTTTCATGAACGCTTGGTAACACCGTTCTAATGGCTAATATTTTCCTATAGCTGAGAACAGTGCCTTATGAATGTTGGTAAGTGTATGTAGAAATGCTTTTAATTTTCAGCCTTTGACCCTTTGAAGCCTAACAGTAATTTAAATAATATTTAAAAATTCAATTCCTACCTCACAGAAACCATAAGGTGTCTCAACGACGAAGGCCAATCGGTTAATACTACAGATTGAGCATAAAGTCTTTCCCTGATTACAAACATTTATTACAAGAAAACTACTGTACGTGGATTACAAACTTTTATTTTAAATATAACTCAAGAAGTTTTTTTACAACTCATTAGTTTTCTTCAACATGTGCTCCTTTTTGTTAAACGGAGAACGTCTAATGGTTAATCAATTTCTCTCCACGTGTTCTCCAATATATCTTCAGTTACTTTAGCAAAAACGTACGTTATTCTTGCCTTCAAATTTGTAATATGTGGAACTGGTGTTGAAAACACTTTGTCCTTAACATACCCCCATAAAAAGAAGTCAAGAGGGGTGATATCTGGTGATCGTGGTGACCAGGGTGTCGGACTATCTCTCGCAATCCACCTGTTTGGAAATGTTGCATCCAGAAACCAAATGTTACGATAAACACATGACATAAAATTTTAGAAAATAACTTAAGTAATGTTAAAAAATATATTTCTATTCCACGTAGTTTTCTTGTAATAAATGTTTGTAATCAGGAAAAGACTTTATGCTCACCCTGTATTTAGAGACAAGAATTATCGTAACTTTTTTTTTCTGATAATAACTTGAAACACGTATGTAAGTCCTTTTGGAAAAGTGGCAGAGAAATTTTTTTTTAATATTACAGCAAGACCTACACAGTAACAAAAGAACTTTAAAGGGCAAAGGCAAAATATATTAAAGTGATATAATTATCGTGCTACTTATATGATTAGTTTCTGCTACATTATTTTCAATAATCTGTCACTGGATACTTCACATATTTGGTAAAGGATAAACGAAACAATAATTGTACACACCACAGTTTGCGGCATCACCGGTAAACGGTAACCGTCATTTACAAAAAAAAAAACACTGCAGAGGATAAAAATTTTGATATAGGCGAATATCGCAATGACTGCGTCATTTTACGGCTGAAGGTTTATTGTAAAATCAGTTCTTGATAATTGTGATTTTAGGGTCCTAAAATCAGACGTGGTTAATACCGGCCCTGACTGCGTCAGACCACAACACTCATTGAACCTTCTTCCTTAACAAACGAACCTGGCAGTCATAATCTTTATACGTGTTTCTTTTATGTTAGCTTAATTCCTCTGCGCAAAAAATATATTTATTGAGACAGAATAGAATGCTTGCAGCATCCTATCTGCTATGTCGCTTACTGTGTTGTCCAGGGTTATCTTAAGTTACCAAATTCGATTAAGTCTGGGCTTGGGAGATGTGATTCTGATATATGTGTGTGTGTGTGTGTCATTTTCACATCCTCGTGCATTCTTGTAATCCTGATGGCAAGGTAGCTTAGAGTGTTCAATTCGTTAACTTAAATGTCTGTACTTCTTAAAATGACGTTGCCATAGCAATGTTTTCTGCAAGTTCCCAACATATATTTTATTTAAAACATTTTGTTTCTAAACACTGATATACATTGATGTTCATTCCTCTTATTTTTAAAGAATAAGCAGTATCTGAAGGATAATAATAATAATAATACTAATAATAAAAATGGTTACCACAATATGGCACCTGTAGTTTGCAAAAGCAAGGAAGTGCTAATAACATTGCACTAGTCATAAGGAAAGTGAAACTGTATAAAAAATAAAGGCAGAAGTGCATGAGAATTGATTGGTTATTGAATGCTACTCTATGTACATAACAAAAAAGTTTTGAATATTTAATTTATCCATAGAATTTTATATATGTATATTGTTTGGTGATTATCAGATATGTAATAATTTGTAGATAATGTAATTTTTGGTGAAATGAGTGCTATACGAAACCGAAGATACAGGTAGGATACTTATGTAAATTGATAAATTGTAATAAAAGACAAATACGAAACTGCCTACGCGAAAAAATATTTGATTTGTTGTTTTATTTCAAACATATATGCTAGATCTAAGAAACTTATGCGAGGAAGTTAAAACTGGACGTAAGTTTCAAGTCATATTCTTATGTCTTGAGTAACTTGTAGGAGATCGTGAGAAAAACGAGACAAGAAAACAATTTCGTTTGCAAAGACCTAAGGAAAAGAAACACCTGCTAGATCTTAACACATATGCAGATAACAAAACCTATCGACGAGAAGTAGAATGTAATCATATGTAGAACCCAACGGGACTAGAAATGGGCCTGAATAGGGCGTAGTGGTGGACTCCTGTGGGCACAACTTAGAATATTCGGGATAGAAAACATATTTTTTTAAATAGCTGAAAAAAGTCTGGTCCTAAAAGGAAATTTCGTGCCAAGGACTTAACTAAGTAACTGACTAACCAACCAACAGGCTAACTGGTCGATAGTGGCCTTACCTTCCCATTCTTTTCTTTTTTTTTCTGCGCTGTGTCCAAAGTGCAGGTGTAAATGTCCGACTTATAATAACAAATTTTTACGTTTTGAACACACAGTTCCTACCTTATGTAAAAACATCACACCCACAAGGGTGTAGGATATTATATTTTTCACTAAACGTTCTTCATTGATTTAAATATTTGATATCGGTATAAGAAAAGGATAAATTTCCCTCTATAGCATGCCGTGAAAGCACAAAGCTGAGAAAAGGTGTAGTTCTACTATTTCTTTAACCTCGGCGCCCGATGAGAATGTGCGGTCAACGCAAAGGCCCGGTTGCTTTACTGCCCGGCAAAAAGCTAAGATATCCATTGTGTGGATGCTACAGCCGGGTTGCACAAAAGCGTGAAATATCTCTCTCCTCGGGTTTCGAAACCCGAGACGTCCAACCCTTTGCAAGTCTGTAGTCTGACGTCAGTACTACTGATGGTTTTTATACACTCTTAGTACTCTCGTAAAAAAAATTTAAGAAAAACAGCTTAGGCGTTTTGTTATTGGTGCCCTTCCGTGCATCACCCGGTAACAAATTCTCAAGAAAATTATGTTTTTCTTATTAACAATGGCCGGAAAAACCTGAAAATTCGCTAGTCGCTCCATGTATTGTAATGAAGTTTATATCAGGATGATTTACTAAATATGGTCGAAATATTTCAGGTTTGTTAGAAAATCGAACACTAATGACGGACAATATACAAGATCATCTACACACCTTCTGCGCTTGTCTCGAATACGAATTGCTAAATATATATATAAGAAATAAATGTTTCGGAAACCGCTGTCAGATACAATTACATTTATTTTATGTCTAGTAGTTTTGTCTCTAATTATTATGTATTTTCTAACTCACTAACTAAATCCATGCAGGGGGGTGTTTCCTGAGAAGCTACCAGGTCCCCAACTATTGACGAATTTCTCCACGCTTTATCAACCCGTAAGTTCTTTACCACATGCACAAGCGCCCGTCAGGTGTTCTTGTCCTCAAACCAGATCAATCCAGTCTATGCCTCCCTATCCGGCCTCTTGACCATCTAGTTTAATATTGTCCTCCCATCTACGCCTGGGTCTTCTAAGTGGTCTCTTTCCCTCAGGTCTCCCCAGCAAAACTGTGTACTTATGTACCTCTCTTGTCTCCCATACGTGTCACATGCCCCACCCATATCATTATTTTGTATTTGGTGGCCCTAAAAGTATTTGGTGAGGGGTACAGATAATTACGCTCCTCGTTTTGTAGTATTGATTTCCACATAACTGAAAAAAAAAAGTGGACGAATGTACCACGAATGTTAATATGTGCCTTAATTTCCTAACTTGTTAATAGATTCCAACAAAGTCTTCAATGCCAGGCCTGCCGACCTCCCTTACAATGATCGACAGATCAAGAAACTATTGATATGTTAATGCAGTAGCACGGACCATCCTACGTCAAACTGGATTGTACACAGCAACGGATGCAGCATTCGAATTTCTTAAATGGAACTTGGATACCATTACCTCTGGAGCTGCAGATGAAGCTTGGGAAACACGAGAAGCAATTTAAGGTGGAGTCATGAATTCGAGGTCACCACAGTAGACTTGTAGACACGCGTGCTCTCCTTACTTATACGCAGAACGAGGGAAGAGGATGTGAATTGAGCCTACAGGCCTACCGTGTGGGCAAAATGCAAAGATCTTTAATGTTGCAGTTAACGCTGTGCTGTTAACCGTTAAACATGGGAGACACATCTCTTCTACCCGGACTAATGCACCTACTCATTACAGACGACGCTTCTTCATTACGTTCCTAGAAGTTTAATAGCGTAAAGCGATATTTTTAACAGTTTACAGCATCATTCGTGTAATGTATGCCGAAGCCAAGGAACGTGCTTAAGTGTAGCTTCACACAGAACGTTTAGGTGTTCACGGTTCATCTTCGTAGTTATATTCAATGAAGCAACAGAACTTTTGTGCTCTTAATATCCACAGTATTTCATAACGATCTGAAGTCTTCATAAAAGTCGGTTAAACATGAAGGTTACTTTGAGGTGCCCCTTGATGCAATTAACCATATGAAGCGAGGGAAAGAGAAGGAAGAACAAAAACACAAAGAAATTAAAATGTATAAAATAGGAGTAGAAGAGTACATGAAAGGGAAAATCATAAGAGAAGTGAAAGATAATTCCTTTCGGTTGGATGGTGCAGACGGAGAGCTTTACTTTGTTATAAAACTCACCTAGTTCGCCCGCTCGTCCTTCTCATTAAGTAGCGTAGAAGTAAAGACACCATAATGATGAAAATTAAAATTCTTCTTAACCTGATTCAAAGTTAATACAAAATTTGAAGATTCGATTTTATAGTGCTTACAGCAAGGGTTTCCTTTTTTTTTATTAAACTAATCCACAAGGGCTTCAAGAGAAACATGTGCTAATAACTCAGAACTGCGTAAATAACTCAATTTTTTTTCAAGGTATAACACCTTAACTTTTCCCGAAAAATTATAGCCGTTTCAAAATGTTCGCAAGCTTTTTCCGCTTTCCTTCTAATAAAAGTAATACACAAATGGAGATAAATGTGCAGGATTAGTGGGAAAATACTGTCAGGAGGAAACGGAAGACCTCGATAAAGACGTGTTGCCGTTTTCGACTACAGGATCTAAGTAAATGGTATCGAGGCTGAATATGAAGTACGAAGCCTTCAATTAACTGCTTGAACCATGACTCGTCGCCAGTGATTTCTATACTGCTATAAGACATTTAGAGATAAGAGATCCCTCTGCTCACATGACACGCGGCATCTCCATGACAGAGACGTTCCGATTCACATAATTAAGTAAGAAGACGGGGAATTTGTTGTGAGAATTATATGAAAGGGTTAAAACAATCACACCAACAAAATGCAGAGAAATTTGGTGCTGAAGCAGGTGGTGACCACATCACCCATAATGTTCTAAAGGACTGAAACAGACGGCTTTGGATCTGTTAGTTTGGATGTGTTGGAATTTTCGTTCTAGATCAGATAGAAATTTCGCCATTTAACGTAGGTTTCTAAGAGCCCAGATATGTCGATAGTAGTACATTTCAAAGTTAGTTCGAAAAATTACATACTTGCTTAATGACTTTTTAAGACAAAATGTTTTAGCTATGCAAATCATTGCAACGCTTACATTCGACGCAGAATGTATCATCTGTCCTACATATGTTTGTAAACTAATAAGGTGGTAACGTTGAGATGTGCCCTGTTAAATTTACACTCGGAAGCAATGAAACTGGCTGCATTCTCAGTCTCAAATATATTATTAATTCTTTCTTATGCTACATATTATGATCGTCTTGGCTACATCAGTAACACATAACCTTATATTCGGGAGGTCCCAGTTTAAATATTTAACCTGAAACCTCTCGTATTTATCTCAGACCATCCGTCAAATGCGGTGATATTAAGTCAAATACTGCCATATCATCAGTCTACTGTAGGGATATTACATCAAATAATGCCAAGACGTGTACCCTCCATGTGATTCTAATTGCACTATTCACTGTGCTACATTTGTGTACGCAGAACTACGGAGACCTTTGTTAAATAAGTTACAAACAATAAATATAAACACAATCAGAGTTCGTCCCTTCAAGAACACCTTGTGGCTATTACTAGCATGTATAAAGAATGGAAGGAAAGAGCCTTCCTTGGGGCAATTTGCCTTCCGGGATTTTAAATAGAAGTGTGTAATTGGTACACAACTACAAAGTCAATCTGGAACATTCCAAAGTACGACCAACAGTAACCTGTGTTGTTTGGGAAAGTGGAAACCGTTACATTAATTCATGTTTTCACATAAAGCGTTTCCACGAATGTTTCACCACTGTCATTAAAACGTTACATCATATATGTATATAACAGTTGTCTCGTCAAATATGAGTGAATATGAAAAAAGTAAAGTAAGTTTTTAAATAATATAATAGAATTATAAAATGCCAATAAGTTTATGATTATTCATATTCTACGTTAAACATACACAGAGACTTTAAGATTAGAATGGAGAAGAGGTCCTTGCTGTTTTGTACAACTGATGTTCCCTGATGTTCATTTACCCTTGTTTCAGAACATTATTGTAAAGCTAATTACAACACACAGTTGTAATACTCTTTTGAAAAACAATTTTCCAAACATTTCCTAAATAATTTTAAAATTAATTTTCTCTCCCTCCGATAACACACTGAATTCATCCTACAATCCCCCCCCCCCCCCACCAACCCCGATAATGTTTTACTATTAATATTATTATTCTTATTACAAAATGTATCACATAAATAAATACAGTCTCTGGCAAGACTGCAGAATTCATAATGCTAAATCAGACTGTAAACATAGTTACATAGTTAAGACTCCGCTTTCAAACGTCAAACTATGTCACCGCGTGCAATACAATCTGTTTCAAATAAAAAAGAGATGTGTAGAGTGTAATAATTTGTAAAAACATGAGTATTTCTTTTCTTAAAATTACCAAAATCTCATAACCGTCAAACACATAGGGTTTGCAAAGGCACTTTCTCCTTAGCATTGCCTAGCCCATTTCCAGCACCACATGCGTTTAATTTCATTGCTCATGTAACGATAGTCTCGGTAGCTCAGATGATGCAGCTTCTAAACACAGCATGGTGAAACGAACAGTTAATTGAGGAGTATGTGGAAACGTTGGGTTGTGGCCTAATTTTAGGTAACATCCTGGCATTTTGCGGCAGGGAGTGAGAACTATTTCGAATACCTTCTGAGGGAGCGGTATTAAATTTCAGGTTTGCTTTTTACATGTAAGGCACCGCGTCTCTTAAATGTACCAGAACACTTACACATACAAATCTGAATTTCTTACACTATTTCCGCTTTTAGTTCTAGTAAGACGTTATGGGAATAACTAGACATTCTTGTCTTCAAGCAATAAATTCAGTTGTTCACAGAAGCTGATATATATTTTCTGACAACTTTACAAACAACCTGTTTGTTATAACTGAAGAATAAAAACCAATTAGATGCCACTTATAATTTTATTGTACTTCTTATAGGCTCAACATATTTCGGGCGCTACTATGCCCATCATCAGGAGCTCGCGACTATAATATTGATTACCACATTGGTCGTTTCGTTCTTGGTTTACTGTAAGTTGGATGTTAGGCGCGGTTAGGCTGGAGTAGTGTCCGGGCTGCAGGTTGCCTGCAGTCCAGACACTACTCCAGCCTAACTGCGCCCAGCCTCAAACCTACAGCAAACCAAGAACGAAACGACCAATGTGGTAATCAACATTATAGTCGCGAGCTCCTGATGATGGGCATAGTAGCGCACGAAACATGTTGAGCCTATAAGAAGTACAATAAAATAATGAGTGGCATCTAGTTGGTTTTTATTCTTCAGTTATCACAATGATGCACGGTCCAACAAACATCAAACCCATTTTTTACTTTGCCACTAATTTGTACATATAAATCTAAGAGTTCAGAATGCACTCATGATGTACCTTGTTTGCAAGCGGATCAAGTAAACACATGTCCTCAAGTTTATCTCTGTTTTATTTAGTCCATTCATTTGAATGTTAGTACAGCAGAACTACCTACAAACAGGCAGTAACGGCCGGCTTGCAAATCCTTACGCTCTTGCTATGGACTGCGATCTTGCTATGCACACAATTCTGCATTCAAAGCAGCTTCATAGCACTCAAAGGTAAATGAAAGCACCACCTGACTTAGAAACCAAGTGCTCTAACTTGTCCGCTGAGTGTGTTTACGTAAGATTTAGAGATTAATTAAAATTATTATCTTAATAATTATTAACCGATAGTTATTTGTAATGAACACGCAGTGTGTTGGCTGTGTGATAGCAAAAGGGGTTGAATTATATTTGGATGGACGCTGAAGTCCGTATAGCTAAGGTGTCATAATAACTAATTTACTGGTTGGACGGCCGAAAATACGGGTTGGATTCCTGATAGAAAGAGATGTTTCTCTCATCCACAGAATCCAGAATAGCCGTGGCCGATCTGTCTTCTTGTGCTGATGGTACCCGTGAGTTTCCAATAGCGTACGACTTAAATGAGAATCCAAGCCGACAACTCAATTTCGGCCTACGTCCAGATTAAGAAAGTCTGGTTCTCATTCATCCGCATGTTTTTATGGTATCGTGTATAATAAGTCACAGCTTCATTTATTTTGTTTCAAAGTGCTAAGCAAGTCAATTAACTGACCTAAACCTTATCGTAATTCACAGACTACTGCTATAAATTGTGAAAATTGAACACTTTTTCTTATGGTTGAAAATACATTATGGCGAAATTATGCACCGGTATAAGGTTACTTGTAGGAAGCAAACAGGATGGTTAAAATAAACAAATTTCTAGAAATCTCCGAAATATTCGTCGTCCTATAGGCCACTCTGGTCTTTTCACTGGTTACTGCAACACCGTGCAAAATAATCCTTGATCTATGTGTTACATCCGCTCAACCCATTGCAAAATTTCTCCACGCAGGACTTGAACCTGGGCACCAACTGTAGTAGGTCAGTAATTATGGAGTGATGACTCACATACTCTTCGCTCAGAGACGTTCCAAACGCAACTCAATTTGTCCGCCAAATTCAGACTTTTTTTTTTGTGGCCCTCCAGCCCGATTCTGGGTCATGGCCTCCCTTTGCGGGGCTTCGCTATCACATTCAGACACACCACACTCGGTCGGACTCATCTTGACCAGTGATCAGCCCGACGCAGTGATCTCTTCCTGACAATGTACAACACTCACTATAGACAAACACCATGCCCCAGGCTCTACTCGAACCCATAATTCCAGCAAGTGAGCGGCCGCAGACCCACGTCTTTGACCGCGCGGCCACTGGGATCGGCATATCTTAGAACTGGAAGTTAAATATTATCCACATATGGTTACAGCAATAAAATCTCAAGTTCTTTTTCTAATTATTACGTCATCCAATAAGTACGGAGCACACGGTTTATCACATCTAACTATATATTCCAAAGCTGCATATCTTTAACAATCTAACACCCTAAATTACTTCATCAGAAATTCACTCACAAGAACAAATTTCGTGATAATCTCTTAGCATCCCAGGTAGTCTAGAAACTCCACAACTTTCATGGAACAAGCAGACTCACTACCTTCTTCACAACAAGTGGCTGCTAGTCTTAGATGAATCGCCCTAACCCACAAGCGCCACATGTGTAAGATCCACTTTAATGTTATCCTCCCATCTACACTTACGTTTCCTGTGTTGTCTTTCCCACTCAGAGTATCCGACTAAGATTTTGTATGTATCTCATTTGTCATCTGTCCCCTACGTCATGCGTGTAGCATGCATCTACTCCTCCAAACATGATTACGTTTATAACATTTCCATAAAACAGGTTGCGAAGTCTTTACACTCTGCTGTTGTAGGATTGGAAGTTTGGTGGTACCCAGAACTGGGCTGGACGCTTTGGACTGGAATGAAATCTCTCCTTCCAATCGGAATCGAAAGACTACTCTTTGGCAGTCCAGCACGTAGGTTAGACACTACATTGACTACGACATTCAGGCTCCCCAATTTGTTGCAGTCTAAACAACAAATAGAGGATCGGTAGTATGAATATTAGTTTGCTTCACTCGTCTAAGAATTTATATACCCGCTTTGAGTTAGTTTATTCACATCCGTAATTTTTGTTACAGTCCATGATTAGTATATGGACTCGCGTACGAGCAAACTCTTACATTTAAACCCGAGTTCTGTTCTTTCTCTACATTTTCTCGCTGACAAGGGGAGCAAAAACATCCTGGAAAAAATGGGCATTTCTGGCGACATTTAATACAACAAGTAAGGAGACCTTAAATTTTTTCATGAAACATATGACGTAAGATTTAGTGCTGCCTTGGGCACATTCATCATTGAATAAGACACATCCTTTGTGCAATTAAAACTACTACTGTTTTCTTTTAACCGGCTCGTGATTTGTGACGTTGCTTGTTAGCAGTGACGTCAGCATTGTACTGCGGACCAGCGCCCGCCAGTTCTTGCAAACACACAATGGGCTCGGGCGCACATAAATATGCCCCAGTTTAGCTAACAGCTCATAACGACTGAAACTGATCCTCGCACTATCATAATTCACAACACAGTTCCTTTAAGAAAATACTGCTTCATAAAAATTATATTACATTCCTTACTCAAATAAAAGAAACTGGTCTCTTTCCAGAAGAAGGATTCCGCCTTGAACAGTGACACTCTCTACCCATCATGTTCCCCGTCGGTTAAGGAAAAGACACGTTCATTAACGTCATAATAAAAGCCGTCATTTCACCCTATCCTGAGTCTGCCTCATTCTGTCCGCAACATCACACATTTTTAAGACAGATTTCAACAGATACAAAAAAAAATATATTCAAATAGATAAAGAAACGTTCCGTCTTTTACGGGTACCAAGACTACATTACCGTCCTCGAGAGACAGGCCACTGCACCTTAAACTGAATATTTTAAAGTTATTATACATTTTTTTGTAATCTTCTGTTGGTACCATTTAATAAAAATTGATAAGTAACAACACAAATAATACTGAAAAATATGACACATATGAGGGAGTAAGAGGCAATGCCCCCCCCCCTCCCCGGTAACAAAGATCGTGACTAGACTGTATAGATCAACATACACAATCAGTAAACACACGTCGGACTCTGCACAAAAACTGACAGCAGATTCGTTACGTCACATTACGCCAATGTAATATATTTTAATGAGTGTAAATCATGAGTCGGTGTGCGTACTGCAATCAGGTCTTTAACAATTTACATTCGAGATCAACTTAATGCAATTTAAAGAATTGTTTACAGTCCTAGATTCGGGGTCAGTTAAAGCAATTTAAACAATGTTTTTAACAAATTTTCAGCTAAACGTAAGCTAATAACTCCATGCGACATGCCGGATACCACCGCATGGTGCTATCAGTCTTGATGGCTGTTTGTAACACTGTAATCCTCAGTTATCTCTGTGCTCTTTCGACATACGTCGAGTTGCGAACTGCGACCAGCAACGAACAAGCGCGTTACAGTTAAAGATAATCAAGAGTGCGCGAAAATGTTATGACATCAAACGCCCTGAACTTTTCCGATAATTTACTCTCAGAATGTCTAAGGAAAGGCTTCGATGTGAAACAGTTACTTACTTACTTACTACCTAGAGTAGAATCCTTCTTGAGAAGCTAACCGGTTTTCAGATAGTCAAGAAATTACCCACTTTTTTGGAACCCGAAAGTTCATTACCGCATTTACAAAAGCCAGATCAATCCAGTACATGCCCCCCATCCTACTTCCCGAAGATCTATTTTAATATTATTTCTCATCTACGCCTGGGTCTTCCAAATGGTCTGTTTCTCTCGCGTTTCTCTACCAAAACCCAACACACGTGTCTCCTCTACCCCATACATATTAAGTAATTACACAAGCACATTCTCTTGAAATACCTATTACGATCACTTCTCTATATCCTCTGACACAAACAATACAGCGTGTGAAGTGAATGATGACGATGATGATGACGACGACGACGACGATGATGATGATGATAATAATAATAATAATAATAATAATAATAATCGTCCCTGTACCCGCATGTAGGCATATAGGGGGAGTGAAAAACAGCTCCACTCGCTTTTAACCTGGGCTGTGGATACATGCTAGTGGTCAAATTTACGCCCAAGCAAATTTCTAACACCAGGAAAATACTCCGGTACCCACTTCGTACAAGATTTGGAAGGCACCAAAGCCCATCTGGGCGGTTTTTGGCCAAGAGAGCAATCTCTTGCCCCTTTCGGGATTCGAAATTCGGATATTCTCTCCGTAACCTAGTAACTACACAGACTACGCTATCCCGGCTCCAAATATATATATATTATCTGTAGGCCTGGAATGGCCGAATTCGAGAATGGCTTTAGGGTAGAGCTGGAAGTGAGTGTAAATGTATTATTGTTATTACTAAAATATCCATGTCAAGGATATTTATGATTGAGGTTGCTTATAATCCTCTTCTTACTCTTTACCCTATATATATATATATATATATATATATATATATATATATCTTATACTGATTTTAATTTTAATGCTTTCCTTCCGTTTTTTATTTGACTATGCTCTTGTCTTGATCTGGGTTTTCTGTTTTCGTCTTGTACTTGTGCTGTCTTTGTAACTGAACATTAGGCTGCTGCGTCAGCATGTAAATAAACATAGAATCGAATTATTATTATTATTATTATTATTAACTCGCATTATAATTAAAGCATAATTACTCGTTTATAGGTACAAACACGAAATAAAATTCCAGAAGACTTATTCCCACCTTGCACACATAAAACTTGATATTAATCCAAGGAATAATACACGCATACTGTGGTTATTTTTGGGGTCAGTGATTCTGGAAAGGTAGTGATCCCACGTTACAGCATAAATGAAAGTCAAGACGTAAAGTTTCCTTGTCATCCATTGTCTGTGTGTCCGCATTTGTGAAGCATCTCAGCTCCACAGGCGTCAGGCAATGAAGTAACAACTTTGCAAACAAAGACTTGCCCAAATCAAATTCAACATGCGACGCCATGAACACGCACCACACAGACGGTTCAGCATTCCTCCTTTGATTCAAGACAGGTTCGGATTATCGCTTCCTGACTTTAACACTCCAAATACTTTGAAACTTTATCTACATAATAAAAATTAGCTGATACTTATTTAAGATAATGTCAAGATACTTTTAAGATATCCAGCTGTCCGGCATAAACACTATATACTCTCCACTTCTTCCCACACTTTAGAGTGACTGTCTTCATAGACCTGACCTGTCTAAGTACACAGAAACAGACTTTGTAAGCAAGAACTTGCCTACATTATTACTATAGCACGTAACGCATAACCCATGAAGAATGACTTAACCATCTAAGACACACTACAGGCTAATTGTTATAAGATCTCCCTTAACACTACAAGCTCATGTATTTTGCAAACTCAATATGTGAATTTGTTTAGTAAGACTCTGAATAAATCAAGATTATTTCTTGAACACTCTTAACAGGTTTATTTTCGTGATGAAGTTGTGGCATATTTTCTTTGAGGTTGAAAACAAATTTTTGAATCTATTTATGCGCTGTGATTCACAATTTGCATCGCTCACGATTAATGCCCCTTGCTCCTTAGAGAAAATTAATTTCCGAAATTCTGCATTTTCCGTGAACCAGAAAACCAAAATTCCACAGCCCTTTTCTCAAGCTGTATTCTTACCACAAAAGCCCCCATTTTCGCTCTACACTTAACACAAGGACGAGCGGTCTGCACTTGAGCACCTCCTAAATAAACGAACGTTCCTTCTCCCAGAAAACAGTAACCTGTATTACACTTGTTTGCAGTCAGCTTATGGAGCATACTATACATCAGCAATACCGCTTGGTAATGCAGGGTTAAAATACTTGAGGGAATGTCAACACTCAAAACAAAACGTGTTCTTGCTGTGTTTCATTGATTTCATTACATGTGGCAAGCAATTTATAGTGTTGCTTAAATACCATATTTCAATCTGAAACACAAACATTTGTTGCAGACATACGGTGCTTAATGTTGCCAGTGGCTTACAAGGGATGTTGATGGTGGGGGTGGTGGTGGTAGTGGTGGTGGTGGTGGTGGTGGTCTTGGTGGTGGTTGTGGTGGTGATGGTGATGGTGGTCGTCGTCGTCGTCGTCGTCGTCGTCGTACCGCATAGAGAAATACAAATCAACAATGGAATCACGTCGCGATCAGTGTGACAATGCAACATTCTAAATGCATCCGGTAGATGTAAGAAATAAAACTGTCTGCTTAGCTGCAATATCCCCACATGTTCAGCCTGCCAATTACCTGTGACATGATTCAGATAAGTGGTGGACTAAGGATACATTATTTTGGATTAAATGAATATTAAACAAACATTTTGAACTGCAAACCAAATTTATCTACACTTAGGACTGTCTTCTTAGCTGCATATTTTTGCGATATTCATCGAGCCTTGACTACTGGATTTGGAATTATTCATAAAATAAACAAAAAGACGCGTTCAACTCGAAGTACGTTAAGTTAAAAGTTGCACCGCCTTCCTATATATATATATCATACGACAAATAATTTGTACTCTTCCTTTGCACTATATGAATGCAAAAACCTTTAAGACAATTAAGTTTAATTTTTAAACACTAAAAATTCGTCACCCTAGAAATTGAAGGTTACATTCACGTAACTTATAATTGCTACTTCCTAATTACTCCTTCCTTCTTCACATTGGCTGTGGGGTTACATTGTTGACGTATCTGATATCACCACGTCCACTTTCTGAAAATATGAAAGGCTTAGAATCTGTGAATGGATATCATTTTTATTCCTTGTGATAACTTCTGTAACAATGAATTTTCATAAAAACGTTGTACGTTATTTTATAATAAGCTTACTATATCATATCGGCTAAATTCTCAACAAATTCTCACTGCGTGTCCTACTAATCAGCCTCGTCTTCCGATGAAGGATACAGCTACCTCATTAACATTTAATAAAGCAGAAAATTTCGGTAAGAGAAAGGAGAAATGTAGATACAAATTATTCTCGTTTCTGAGCGGGTTGGGCACTAGACTGAGAACGGAAGAAATCTCAGCAAGAAATAATACAAGGTTGTACAAATTAGTACGCTACACGTCAGCTGTTCGTCTTGTCAGAAACCCCTGTCAAGGATATCTAGGATTTTGATGTTGATATTGAGGGTTGTCGAGTGTTGGACTCTACAGTAAACATTTCATCGTACTGTCTCGGCTTCTACGTCCTTATTCGTCCAGGTACTGGGTATCGTATTGGTGTAAAATTTACAAAAACATAATTAGTTACATTCTTGGCCTACAGTAAGCAATAATATGTAATAGGACGCAGTTCTTCTGCAAGAATTTTCCCCAAATTTTTGGAGGATTATTGTAGCGCACTTTTTTTTTGGGGGGGGGGGGGGTTTGTTTCTGCTGTTTTGTTGGAAGAGGTAGATTCAGGAAAAGAATTCGCTATAACCTCAAGAACAATTACT